>Ga0209035_10000067_pt1 | contig 36712 bp, 29 predicted proteins | sample MarorgKNORR_S2LV_6_FD_188220 | JGI IMG/M metagenome (GOLD analysis project Ga0209035, IMG submission 188220) | Marine microbial communities from the Southern Atlantic Ocean, analyzing organic carbon cycling - AAIW_A/KNORR_S2/LV (SPAdes) (version 2) | ecosystem: Environmental > Aquatic > Marine... | reverse complement strand
GCATCGAACGAGTCTGCGAGACCTGAACCGTAGTCGTTGGACATGTGCAGAAGTGCGATGTTGCTGTGGCCACCTGCAGTGACTACATCAGCTAGAGCAGGGCCCTGAATCGCATCGCTTGGAACCACACGGAAGAAGTGTGGATATGCTGTTGCATCACTTAGACCAGGGTTAGTACTTGCGTACGAAATCATTGGGATTCCAGCAGCACTGAGTATAGCGTTAGCACCCATTGTAGCGCCGGAACATGCTGCTCCAACTACGCCAATAACTCCAGCATCTGCTAGAGTCTGGGCGGCAGCGGTTGCTGCAGTTCCATCACAGCCTGAATCGGCCATGACCATTTCGAACTGTAGGCCGGATCCCCAGCCTGCGATATTCATCATCCCAAGAGCGACGTTTGCCGCAACTCCGAAGCCCGGTGCGTAGACAGCAATTGGGCCGGTCATTGGGTTAAGGAAGCCTATCTTGACGGTCATGCCGGTGAATTCGCTTGCAGCGACTCCACCGTCACGGGTCCAGTAAGCTCGGCAGCTGAAGAAGACATCAGTGCTCGACAGTGCGTCGAAGCGGCAGATATCGTATCCAGCACCTGCGACGTCGCCTGCGGCGTCGAAAGTGTGTACTCCAGATGCTCCTTGGTAGTCAGTGCCGACCATTCCCATGTGTGTGGGCATGTTAGCACCGTCTTCCATCATAGCGGCCTTTCCAATCATCATTACTGCATCGTATGTCTCAGCAGTGTAGATGCCACCAGCACAGTCTGCATCTGCAGCACAGCGCTCTACGAAGTCTCCAGCACTAGAACCTGAACGAGGCTTAGTAGCTTGGACGCCGTTAGCAGCACCAGGGGCTGAAAAGTCTTCCAAGAAGGCTCCGTCTGCAATTCCGTCAGCGCCGAAAGTTGGCAGAGCTAGGCCGAGGTAGGCCATTGTCTCAAGGATAGCAGCACCATCTGCAGAGTAAGTCACCATTACTACAGATCCGCATCCAGCATCGGCAATAGCCTGTGCTTCTGCTGCGAAGTCTGTTTGGTCATCCGCGTATCCAATCTTGGTACACAGGTTATCTGTTCCCCAAGCGTCCGCGAAGGCGTCTGCTAGGCCAGAACCGTAATCGTTGGTCATGTGCAGAAGAGCAGGGTTAGATGCTCCAGCAGCAGTTACCATAGCGGCCATTGCAGGTCCCTGAATTGCATCGCTTGGAACCACACGGTAGAAGTGTGGGTAAGCAGCAGAGTCAGAAAGACCAGGGTTAGTACTTGCGTATGATACCTGCACAGTTCCTGCTGCACTGAGTACTGCGTTAGCACCCATTGAAGCACCGGAACATGCTGCACCAGCGACACCTACAACACCAGCATCGACAAGAGCCTGTGCTGCTGTTGCTGCGACTTGACCGTCACAGCCCGAGTCAGCCTCTACAAGCTCGAAGTCTCCGCCCATTGCATTGAGGTCGTCAATTGCCATCTGTGCAGCCACCGTGAACGGAGGTGCATAGACTGCGATTGGACCAGTCATTGGGTTTAGCATACCAATCTTCATTGATTCTGCTTCTGGCTCTGGGGCTACGAATACTGGGTTATCGTTACCCATGTAGTGAGCAGCGATCTCATCGACAAGCGCGTTTGCGACGTCAACGTCGAATCCAACAGCGTTACCGGCCTCATCGAGGCTCTCGAACGGCGGGTAAGCCGTGTCAGAGCACAACATGAGCGAACCGGACTCGAGAACCGCAGAGAGGGTTGAACCCTCACTTGGGGTTGGGTACGAGGTCGCGGTGTCGTCATTGCGGTCATCCGTGAGGACGACAGCTCCGTCGAACCAAGCGCCGAAGATGGCATCGTACTCGCCAGAGTCAACAATCGCAGTGATTGCGACATTGAGGGCATCGAGCAATTCGCCCGAGTCCTCGCGAACAGCGAGTCCGAAGGTCTCATCTGAGAAAGTCGTCATCAGGTCGCCAGACAGCGCGAGCACAGGTGAATCACCCATGGCGTAGTCCGCCTCACCGTTTCCGACTGCCGCTACGACCGAGGGGAAATCGCCGTACGCAACAATTGTCGCGGCAGCAAGATTTTCTTGGGCATAGAGGTCAGAGGTCGTTCCGGATTGAACAGCGACGGTTGTACCAGCCGCATTCAGGTCCGAGACGTCCGAGATAGCTGCGGATCCAGTCGCACCGATTACACCCTGGCTACTTGTGTAGTAACCACGAGTGAAGTCGACGACTTGCTCACGCGCATCCGTCTTCGTCATCGCCGAGATGATAGCGTCGCACATCTCGCCGGCATTCAAATTGGGGATGATTGGGTCCCAGTCTGAAGTCACCATGTCAGCCGACACATCGTCAGCTGGCATCAGAGTCCAGTCATCGTCCTCATCTTCCCCACCCAGACAACCTGCGAACGCAGCCGCAAGCATACTGAGAGTCATCAGCATTGCAATCATTTTCTTGTCTAACATGGTGTATCTCACGCTCATTAGTGCGACCCACCACATTCCATATTTGTTATAGAAGTTCGCTATTTTGATTCTAAACACACCGTTTTCAGGGGTTTGGGAACAGGAATTCTTCGGTGCCTAAAAATGAGGTACTGCGCGTGTTTATTACACATTAAGGCGATTTTTAAAACAATTAACTCCGAATTTAGGAATTATTTAGTCGCAATTTGGTTAAACTGAAAATACTCAAAAAAAACAAGTTTTGCCTTATCAGTCAAATTCGAGTAGGGGGGTAGATTTTCAGACTTTCAAAGAAAACAAATCTCGTTCTAAATCCGACCTCCTTCCGCCGATTGAATCATGAAGTCCCGCCCTTGCGTTTCAGTCGTGGTAGACACCCCGATGGACTATGCCAGCAGCGGTGTCGACATCGATGCCGAAGGTGCTGCTATCGCCAGCCTAATCGGTTCGCTCAGTGGTTCGGTCAGACAAGCCGGAACTCGAGGAGCTCCTGTTCCTCTTCCCGGTGGATTTGGTGGAATTATTGAATTCGGAGATTCACGCTTGGCTCTAGCAACCGATGGAGTAGGTTCGAAGTTACAATTGGCTAACCAACTCAGTCGCTACGAGGGGGTCGGTATCGATTGTGTGGCAATGAATGTCAATGACCTCTTGTGCGTCGGTGCCGAACCACTTGCCTTCGTCGATTACATCGCAGTTCCTGAGACGAACCCTGCAATTCACGCGGTCATCGGAGCATCTCTTGCCGAAGCCTGCCGTCGTGCTCGAATCACACTGGCCGGTGGCGAAACAGCGACACTTCCTGGAATTGTCACAGAACTCGACTTGTCAGGTACTGCTCTTGGTTGGTTTCCTGCCGGCTCGGCGATTACCGGAGAGAGGTTAGCGGCCGGAGATGTGATCATCGGCCTGCCCAGTAGTGGAGTTCATTCCAATGGCTACACGCTTCTTCGTGCTGTTGTGGAAAAATCAGGTTTGGGATTGACGGACCCTGCGCCATTCGATGCGGCCCACCCCGGCCGCGAAATTGAGGGTGCGAATGAATCCGGAGCTACCTTGGGTGAAGTCTTACTGAACCCGACTCGAATTTATGTAAACCCGATTATCGATTTGATCGATGCTTGTAGAGATGAATCGGGTCCGTGCGCGAGTAGAGATTTGAAGGCCATTGCGCACATTACCGGGGGTGGTTTGTCGAATCTTCTGAGACTCCACGAGAGTCTCGGTTGGCACATCTCAGACCCGCTGCCAATTCCACCCGAGTTTACTTGGATGGCCGAGGTCGGACCTGTCGAGACACTCGAGATGCACCGCGTTTTCAACATGGGAATGGGCATGTGTCTCGCCGTCGATTCTGAAGTTGCTGAATCAGTCGAAAAATGGCTTACTGAGAGGTTGTCCGGCAGTCGAAGAGTGGGTGTTGTAAGCGACAATGGGCACCGAGTGACGCATGCGGATTCACGCGTTGTGTTCGAGCATTATTGAGCCTTCATCGCACCGATCGGCCTAACCCTTGCGAGCAGTCAAGCCAATGTGTGAGGGCTCATCCGTCGCGCTGTGGGAACCCCGACTCCTCCCAGCTGGCCCGGCCTCATCCATAGGGAAGGGCGCACGCTAACCCGAGTTACCAGCGCACCCGATTTGACAACTCGAGGTCCTGTCGCAAAGAGCTCTGGCGTGGTCTTTCATAATCCAGCGATGGCAGGCTCGCGCACGCGCAGTGTGCTATTGATGGCTCATGTCATCGAGTCTGGGATGTTGGGCGATGGAGCAATTCGCGCGCTCGATGGGCTCAGCGCATCTGGCCTGCGAGCGAGGCGTTGGTTGCACGAATTACCTGAGGGGGTTGGAGAACGTTTGATCGCAACTGCAGGAGATATGAATCAGAATTCTCTTGATTGGGCAATGGCGACCGAATCTGAGTTTCCTGCTGGTCGTGGTGAATTCAATCCTCTACTCGGTGATTTACGGTCGAGCATACTCACTCAAGGATGGCACTGGATTGATATCGATCCTTTCGGCTCTCCCGTACCATTTCTCGATACGGCGATTCAGGCGATGGCCAGACGCGGTGTGTTGGAGGTCAGCGCCACCGATTCTGCCGCACTCTCTGGCTCATCGAAGAATCCACTGATGCGGCGCTACGGAGCGAGAGTGCGGCTGGACAAAATGAAGCACGATTCTGGGCTTCGTGTTCTGATGGCAACAGTCGCGCGCGCGGCGGCGCGCCACGACCGGAGCATCGAGCCTTTGCTATCCATTTGGGATTCGCACCATCTGCGTGTATCCGTAAGTGTGAGGCGTGTGATGACTGGTGCGAATGATGTCGAGAAATCACTAGGATGGAGGGTTTACACTCCAAATCAAGCCGAAGTCGATGCCTCGGTTGCAGCAGGTCTGCTCCCTGCTGACGACGGCAGCGACCTGCCAATACGTTGTTTCCTTCCTCTTTCTCACCCTGTTGCTCGTGAAGATAAACGCGTTTCAGGGCCTATGTGGATTGGCCCGATTGCTAATGCAGATGCAATGTCGTCCATGACTGCCGAACGCGCCCTCGAAATGTGTGGGCCGGAGGATGCGGGTGAAGACCCCGCAGGGTGGAGTGGAAACGATTTCGAGGCTGAGCGAAGACGAGTTGTGCGGTCGGTTCGCAATCTCGCGGAGGAGGCGGAATCAATCTCTGCAGCGCATCTGATTGCGGTCGATGAACTCGCCAGTTGGCTTGAGCAAGGCTCGCCGCCAAGCCCTGCAAAGATGGTTGCTTACCTCAAAGAAAAGGGATACAGTGCATCGGTTTCGCACTATGCTGAGCCTTCGTTTAGAACTGATGCTCCTTGGTCAGCGGTGATTGCAGCGATGGATGCGATCTCAACCGCCGATGTATGACATCTCAATTCGCGGAAGCGCTGAAGTCTCCTCGGAACGCAATTCAGAGTAGCGATCAGCGCGACGTGTCCAGATTGCAGCGATAGCCGCAGTCAGATTTTCTCCGTTTGCGCCGTTGTGAATCAAAGCTCGAAGATCATGGCCGCCAGATGCGAATAAGCAAGTGAATAGCCTTCCATCAGCAGAAATCCTCGCGCGCACGCAATCGCCACAGAAAGGCGCGCTTACAGAAGAAATCAGACCTATCTCACCAGATCCATCCGAATGACCCCACCGCACAGCAACATCGGACGCGTTCTCGGCCTCGAGCGAGACCAAATCAAATTCTTTCTGTAGATGTTTGAGAAGGTCCCTGCTCGGCACAACCTCTCCCAAAGTCCAGCCATTTGTCCGTCCCACATCCATGAATTCGATGAAGCGAACGGTGACGTCAGTGCCGCGGAAGTGGTGGACGAGTTTGGCTGCCTGCTCTTCATTGACTCCCCTCCTGATGACGCAATTCACCTTCACTGGCGACAATCCTGCCTCCAGTGCCGCGTCTATTCCGTCGAGGACGTCTGCGACGCGCACGTCGGCATCACACATTGCTCGGTGGACGTTTTCGTCGAGGGCATCCAGACTTACAGTGACCCTCGAGAGACCGGCTGCTGCGAGTGCAGGCGCGTTACGGCGGAGCAGAGAGCCGTTGGTTGTGAGTGCTAGGTCGACCCCGAGGTTCGAAAGGCGAGAAACGAGGTCCGCGAGGTCGGGGCGAAGAAGAGGCTCGCCGCCAGTTAAGCGAACCTTTTCAAGACCGAGAGGGAGGCTAGCCTGAACGACTTTTTCGATTTCATCAAAGGTCAGGAAGGCGCGGCGCGGGAGAAATGTATGATCCTCGCCAAAGCGCTCGCGCGGCATGCAGTAAGGGCAACGAAAGTTACAGCGATCGGTGACCGAGATTCGTAAATCACGCAGGGGTCTTCCGAGGCGGTCGGTGACTTCCTCGGGCGCCATTGCCGAGTCTAGTCTGCTATTGGTAATGGGTTTACCGAAGACCGATACTACGATTGTCTCAGGGGACCGAGCGAGAACAGATTGAAGTGAGGGAGGCTTGTGAAGGGGGATGAGAGCCATGCTATCGATTACCCCGAAGGCGCGCGAAATGCTCGATTCTTTCGCTGAACAGGCGGATGGTGGAGAACTCTCGCTGCGTGTAGAAATCATCGGTCGGGGGCCAAAAGGATTCCAGTACGACTTGCAATTTGTCACGGCCGATGGAGGTTCGACCGATGACCTCATCGTCGAAGTCGAAGGCATGAAAGTCCGTGTTGCCGCCCGCAGCGTGCAATATCTCGATGGCTCAACTCTCGATTTCAAGGAGACGCTGATGGGCGGCGGCTTCGCCTTCGACAATCCAAATCCACTCTGGGTCGACGAACTCTCAAAGAAGGTCGCCGAGATCATCAACAACGAAGTCAATCCTGCCGTAGCAAGCCACGGCGGTGTTGTCGAACTCGTCGGCGTTGATGAAAACAAGGCGATCATTGCCTTCGGAGGCGGCTGTCAAGGTTGTGGCATGGCCGATGTCACCCTCAAGCAAGGTGTTGAAGTGATGATCAAGGAGAAGGTCCCTGAAATATCAGAGGTCATCGATTCTACCGACCACGCCGCCGGAACAAATCCATTCTACTGAATAGGCAATATCTAGCCGAAGAAACGGCTCAGTACACCATTCTGACTTCATCGTCGTCACGATCTTCGCCGGGTGCTGGCAGAGCATTCGCCTGCGCCCGCTCGAAGGCTTCGCGCACACGTTCCTCGATGGCCCGTGCATCCTCAAGCAGACCTTGAACTGGAATCTCCATGTCGAGCAAATCCGCTACACCTTCGATGGCGAGAAGAGCGGCACGCGCATCCGGATACATCGGATTGCACTCAGCAAGAAGAGCGGTGACATCGAGCCCACGCCGCTCACCTTCAGCAATCAGATAACCAGAAATTCCTGAGACGATTCCTTGCTGAATCCGCCGAATCCCGGAATCGTCAAGCGCATCACGACCAATCGCAGTCGAAGAGACTCCCCAGAGGTCGCTCTCCTCCTTGATTCCCAAATCATTGCTAACGACCCCGTCGATGACAATCAAACGGTCGAATCCACCTTTGGTGAACCACTCCAGAACCGTCTCTCCGAAGTGCACATCATTCTGCGGTGGGAATTGAATTTCAGCGATGAAAACACCCATTCCATCACCTTGGTAGACACGAACGGGGTGCTTGGGAACCGAATCGTGGATGAGTGCGATGGCAGGAAACTCTGGGTGGAGCACGGTTCCCATCGGGCGGAGGCCCATCGTCTGGATGATATGTGACATCGCAATTACCCCCACAGAACCGACTGTAGAGAATCCACAGATGGCGGTACCGCCGAGTCTAGTGGGGTCCGCTGTGGAGTGCAGGACCAGGGGGTAACCTGAGCTGCCGTGTTCGACCATTGAATGCTGGTCGTCACCGCTGTGTCTTGAATCAAACGGTCGGCCGAGATTCATAGTGGCTTTACCTCGCGCGCCTAATGTAATGATACAAATCACGAGTCGATTTTATCATAAGGTGGCTTGTCCTCGTATCGTTAGCATGTCTGAAGAGGATAACGGAAACATCGGGAGAATCTGGATCCGGGTCGGTTCAACCGAGGTAGATTTGACAGGATCAGCCCGCGAAGTCAACGATTCTTGGCTGAAATTGAAGGAACAGGACACTTGGGCTTCTGCTCTCTCAAAGATTCGAACCGCGCGCCAAGATGCGATAGAAGCAGCTCGGCAATCGATTAGCGAAACGGGAATTCCTGAGCGCGGCTCGGCATTCAGGAGTTTGCTTGAGAATTGCAATGTCTACCGAACTGGAGACGTGATTCTCGCTGCTATTCACTATCTGCGCTCAGTCGAAAAAGAGGCTGATACGCCTCCTCGCGCCGTCAAGAGACTAATCGGAGATTCTGGTCGCTGGACCGATGCTGAACTCGAAAAGTGGAACCTCTCGCTCTACATCAACCGAATGCTCGATGACTCCTCGTCGCGGGGCCGCCCAGCATTACTTACGTACCCCGCGGACAAGGAGAAGAATCGCTTCGTCATCCTCACCGACGCAGGCCGCGACCATCTCGAGAGGCTATCCTCGTGAGTGACGAAGGTGCAACGGCCGGAACAGAGGTCGAATCCGAGCATGATTCTGAGGGGCCGAAGGACTGGTCATTCTCTTCTCACGTCGGCGCGGACCTACGCGGAATCGATCTTTCTGGCGCTAACCTACGACGAGCTGTATTCGATGGGGCTGACCTTGAGGGCGCCGACCTGTCAGGGGCAGATTTGCGCCGCGCCTCCTTCAAGCGCGCGAATCTGATGAAAGCGGCATTCGATGATGCGGATATGCGCGATGCGAGTTTTGTCAAGGCGCGCATGAACCTCTCAAACTTCCAGCGATGTCGCCTCGACCGCGCAGACCTGCGTGGTATCCGCGGTAGATACGCAATCTGGCGTGAAGCAAATTGGTGGGATGCGAAGATGGACGATAGCCTGCGCACAGCCCTGAAAAAGAAATGGCCGCAGTCCTAAGATCGCTGTCTTGATTTGAAGTAAATGAGTTACTGCGCCTCACTTAGGCGCCATCTTCACAAGCCCTTCTCGCATCCAATCTGGCACCGGAATCTTCTGTTTGACATCGCTCATATCTACACAAACGGTCACCTGGTCAGCGGTCCAACAAAGCGTCCCCTCCTGATTGCGGAACTCGAACCTCCAACTAATCGAAGTGTTACCCACATGGGGGACAGTAATTGTGCACTCGACTGTGTCGCCATAAGCCAATGGATGGAGAAAGTCGGCTTCGGAGTGGACTAATGGAAAGCCGATTTGATGCTCGCTCAGCACCTCGTTGTAGTGCATTCCGCACGAAAATTCCCATGACTCCTCGTAAAACCGGTGCGCCAAATCCCAGAATTGAGGGTAGTAAACGATCTTTGCGATATCGACCATCGGGAAGTCAACGCGCCGACTCGAAGTGAATGCCATGCCCCCCCGTCGGGGCGCTTCTGCTTGAACGCAACGATGAGAAATTGGCGGACCCACCGCGATTCGAACACGGGTTTGAGGCTCCGCAAGCCCCAGTGATATCCAGGCTACACTATGGGTCCAGCGAGCCGCTCGACCTGTGACTTCGGTTTAATCCCGACGGTGGCAGCGAGATTAGAGAGTCAATGGCAAGACTGTCTTCCAGCGAGGCTCTGCGAGTCTCTTCGCATTCGGGCCTGTTTGGACGTTCTTGGTCTTGTGAGTCAGCACGCCGTGCATGCCATCAACTGAGAATTTGACGCGCAACTCGACCATGCGATCGCGCTCGGCGGCGTTCATCTGATCCTCATCAAGATCGATGCTTCCCCCTGCATCAGCGCCGGCGTTGGTGATGCTCAGACTGTTGCCTTCCATACTCGCGCGTGGTGAGAAATCGAAGTCTTTCGGTTCGTTCATGAAAACGTCTACATCGATGATCAATCGGTCTCGCACAGAGGCCTTCTTGATCTCAATTGAGCGCACCATCGAAGTATTCCACAGGCTCCGAGTTGAAAGGCCTTTGCGCATCCATCGAAGACGTCGCTAATCAAAAAAAACGCAGAAGCATAAGAGGCGAAATCAAACTCCGACTTCACTAACCCGAGGAATCAGAATGATGTAATCGATGGTCAAAGTCCAGTCGTTGCCTGTGTCAGGATCCACTCCATCGATGGGGATATCTGGATCGCACTCGTCTGCCGTTACCGTCCAAATCCATTCTCCTTGACCAAACCTCGCTCCCGCTTCATTTAGCAGGTTTTCAACAAGGCTTTCTGAAGAATCCGAACTTACAGTATAACCACTCTCAGGCCACGGATTCATCTCGTCTCGGTCGATGCGCGCAGTCGCATTGAGTGTGACATTCTCCTGAGCGGTCTGCGTGCTCGTCGTCCAACCAGTCATCGGTACATTGACTCGCAGAGTAAAATTATCTTCTGGCCATTGGAATGGCAGTAAGTCTCGAGCCAAAGTCAGCGTCGCGTTAACCTGCATTATTCGAGCCCCATCTCCAGGGGTGTGCTCGTGGATTGTGCTTTCCCCCTGTTCGGTGTGACCGTTCCATTCGAAGCTAACGTGCTGTTCCTCCCAAACGACGTTGAACATGCGGTTGACTACCATCAGACTCCAGGCCTGAGTGGTCGTCGCGCCGTTGTCGTCGACGAGAGTGAGAATGCCTGTTTGATTACCCGAGCCAGCGTACATCACTTCGACTGAGGATGAAGTCGCGTCGGCGTCGTTACTAGGGTCGCCATCGCCGTTGCGGTCGAAGCCGAGGTCAAGGTCCCAGATGTATTCAACACCGCCACCTTCGGGATCGTAGGAGGCACTGGCATCGATGGTGGCGGTCTCATTGGTTCGTACATATCCAGGCATGTCGAGGACAACGATTGGGGGGGAATTGACGAAAATGGCAATCGAGGCACGGTCGCTCTCGCCCTGATCGTTGAAGACTTCGACTTCGACGTCGCGGTTCCCAGCCTCGGCGAAGGTGTGGAAAGCGATTCCAGTAGTTGTCGTGCGCTTCTCGCCTTCACCGAAATCCCAGACATATTCGTCGATTATCGTCGGTGAGGGAGTACTCGAATCTCGAGCATCAAAATTGACTGTCTCGCCGACATTCACCGTTGTGCGGTCCGCGGTAATATCTGCAATCGGGGTGGTCGAGGCGAGCCCGGTGCAACCTGCAAGTGCGGTGGTGAGGAGAAGGAGTGAGAGCAGTTTTGCAGTCGCCTCGGTCCTGTTCATCAGAGGATTGGTAATGAGACGCGCAAATAGGCATGACGGGTTCAACCCGGCCACCACAGAAGTTCATGGGGGGCCTCTTGCACGTGCCGCCATGGTCGGAGGGATGCTCGCTGGATACCGCGTTCTAGGCTTCGATTTGGAGACTACTGGACTCGATCCTCGCAGCGATAGAATTGTTCAATATGCGCTGATTGGAAGTGACGAGGATGGTTCTCACATCAATCAAACTTCACTGGTTAATCCTCGTCGAACAATTCCTGCTGCATCTTCTCGTGTGCATGGCATTGTCGATGCAGATGTGAAAGGAGAGAAGCAATTCTCCGAGCACCTGCCTGAGTTGAGCAGATTAATTTCGGGCGCGGTAATCGTTGGTCACAATGTCACTCGATTCGATTGGAGATTCCTTGAACTCGAGTGTATGCGCGCGGGCTTCGAAGTGCCTGTACCGCGTGCCATCATCGACACGCTGACGCTGGCGCGGAAATTGCGAATTCCAGGGAGACATGCGCTCGGGACGCTTTGCGCGCGTTACGATATCAGCATCACACGTGCCCACACGGCTGATGCTGATGCGGGTGCGACACTCTTGCTCCTTTGGTCGATGATGCAGAGTTATCCGAAGGATTTCCGCGGTGGCCTCGACGAATTACAAGACATGCTTTCAGGCAACCGCGGAAGCAGCGACCGACTCGGACCTGGAATGGCCGACCTCGAGCCGGTCGAGGGCACAAACGGTAGACTGCGCCACTCAGAAAACGGTGTGGTCATCGCCTTCGGCAAGCACAAGGGGCGTACTTTGGAGGAATTGGAACGAATCGACAAGCGCTACTTGGACTGGCTTGCCTCGCCATCTTCACCGATTCCATCGAAGACCGTGTCAGAATTACTGCGCAGCCAGCGCGAGTGATCGCGCGCGTGACCCTCATTCATTGGGCTCCAAGGAATCACTTCGCACCAATCCCCAAGATGAGCCACGCGGCCATCCATCCGTGCGCTGCCGAGGAATATGGCACCCTCGTGACCAGAGTCGAGCAATTCAGATAATTGAGTTAGTGCTTGATCGCGGATTACAGCACCGAATTTGTGGTCCGAGGGCGCCAACTCACCCTCCTCTCCAACAGGTGGCATGCGCTGGAAAAGTGCAGCTCCAGCCTCTCGGTCGAAGCGCACCACCTGAACCACCTCATCTCGGAACATGTGTCCTGGCGAAAGAAGTCCATCTCGGCGAGCAGCCCACCAAATCGGACACCATGCCTTCCACTCACACCAGCCGCATTGCTGCTCGCCTGGATTCGCTGGCAGAGGCGTGGTTGAAGGGCGCATTCCCTCCCACGCCTCAAGCGCTGCCTCAAGCACATCCGGCCCATCGGCCTGATGCACTGTCTGATTGGCCGAATACCAACCCTCAGCAATCACAGGGGGATGATTCGGATTGTTCTGCTTCAATAGGTCACGATAGAATCGCAACTGTCTGCTGACCTTCTCATTCAGCATTGGAGATGGCGGCCGGCCAGTTTTCAGATCGGCGACAATCCAGCCACGCGATTCACCATTTTCATCCAAATCAGCAACTAATAGATCCAGTCGACCCATCATACGGCCGCACTCGGAGACAAGAGTCCCCTCGTTTGCCAAAACAATCGATTGTACCTCTCTCCAAGTCCCAACTGTGACTTCCGAGAGATTTTGAACATCGAGATTTGACTTGCTGAAGAGGATGTTTAGAGCGCCGATCAAGCCATCGTGAGCCTTGGTAATCTGTTCCTCCTTCCAGCGGGGGTGGCGAGGGGTTTCGAGGAAGTTGTCCTTCTCTATCTGCCAGTGTCGGTCGAGGACGGCCTTGGCGGTGGCCGGAAGCCAGTCGGACTCGTCGTTGTCGCGATCGTTGAGATCGAGATTGCAGAGATCCTCAACCGAATTATGAACTGCATTTCCCATCGCTGCTGGCATACTTGCCTTGCGCGGGAGTCCTTGGCGTGAGAGCCAATATTTGCGGGGGCATTCCTCATAGCGGTTCCATGAAGATGGAGAGAGTTGATGGGCGATGAAACCATCCTCGGGCGTTGCCTCTGATGGAGGATCTTGCGCTGCTAAATCCTCTGCCTCTGCCTCGGACACAGGCTGCCTGTGGGGGCCAATGATTAACAGCATCTCGGTCTGTTCCGCACCTATGAGTGGAGGTCCTGTGGTTGCGGTCGACGAGAGTTTGAATGTGGAAGATGCGCTTGTAGTGACTTGTTTTCCATCTGCTGGATTCGTTAGCAGCATCGTCGCGCACTATCTTGTCGACCGTTTGGGGCTAAGCTTCGTAGGCGGCGCCAGAGGCGCAGGGCTGCCTCCGGTTTGTCTAGTTCAGGATGGCAAGCCTCTGCCTCCCCTCCGATTCTATGCGGGTGAGCCGATATGCCACATGGATAGGTGTGACAAGGTTGTGCTGATTGCTTCTGAGATTCAGGTTGCTTCTGAATTGTGTTTGTCTCTGAGCGATTCTATTCTAGATTGGGTCGAGGCGAATGGGGCGAGTCAAATGATGATGATTGACTCGTATTCACATGGCCCTGATCAAGCTCACTCGATCTTTGATGATGATGATTCGACCGAGTCGATGCTTGGTATCGGTTCGACTGATTCTGCTCATGAAAAACTCGGCAAACTAGAGGTTCCGATGCTGAAACACGGAGTCGTTGGAGGCATGACTGGCGTAATGCTCGGTGAGTGCCGACGTCGTGGCATCGATGCAATGGCAATTCTTGCTGAGTCAGGTGATGACTTGGCTAACGGCGCGATTCCAGACGCTCGGGCAGCCGCGCGGATTATTGGGAGGCTCGATGGATTGCTGCCGGCAATCAAGTTGGATCCTGAGCCGCTACTTGAGGAGGCTCAGCGAATTGAGGAGCAAATCCGCGAGATGATGGCTATCCAACTGAATCAAATGAAGAAGGAAAGCTCTGGCGGCGAAAGTTCTGCGATGTACGGTTGAACTCTGATTGGGTCTGAGGAGTCTGTATGACCATCATCGACCCGGACATTCGCAAGGCTGAGACACTCCCCTCCAGATTCTACACTGAAACCAAAACCTTCGATTCCGTCATCTCATCGTTCGGTCAGAACTGGCACTTTGCTGCGCATCGCAGCCAATTGTCTACGACTCAACCCATTGACAATCCGCTGAAAGAGCCGATGTTGCTTACACGGAGTGAAGGGGAGGTGCACTGCATCTCCAATGTTTGCACACATCGAGGAATGCTTGTCTGCACCGAATCTTCAGAGACCAAACGATTGCAATGCCCCTACCACGGACGCGTCTTCGATTTGGATGGACGGTTCCGCAGTATGCCAGAATTCGGCACCGTCGAGAATTTTCCCAGTGAGGCAGATCACCTACGAAAATTCCCCTTAGCAGAGTGGAAGGGCTTGCTATTCAACACGGTCTCAGCTGATGATTTTGGTTCCTTCATCGCCGAAGTCGAAGCACGGGTGGGCTGGCTACAAGTCGAAGCGTTCACACATGATTTGAGTCGCCATCGCGAATATACAATCGAATCCAACTGGGCACTGTATGTGGACAATTATCTGGAAGGATTTCACATTCCATTCGTCCACGGAGACTTGCACAACGTCCTCGATTATGATGCATACAGTACCGAACTGTTCGATGGCGGTGTCCTACAGATCGGAATTGCAAATGAAGGGGAGCCATGTTTCGATTTACCTGAAGAACACCCTGAATTTGGACAGAACATCGCCGCATACTACTTTTGGTTACACCCTGGTCTAATGCTGAATTTCTATCCGTGGGGTCTCTCGGTTAATCTTGTCATCCCTGAATCGGTAGACAAGACCCGAATCGTATACCATGGGTTTGTGGGCGATTCAGCCATGCTTGCAAAGGGAGCCGGGGGGAACTTGGACAAGGTTGAGGAAGAGGACCAATTTATCGTCGAAGGTTGCCAAAAAGGCGTCTCTTCAGTCGCCTATGAACGCGGCCGATATTCACCGACCAAGGAGGCCGGAGTCCATCACTTCCACCGAATTTTAACACAGTAATTCGAAGCCTTGGTAACTTAGGACTATTCTAGCGGTTCCGTCGAGCCGTAATCACCGAGGGACATTTGCTGTGGCCCTACATCGGCGACGATTTCTCCTGCCGTTTCGTCGACGTTTCCATCTTCTTGAATTGTTTCTCCGGCTAGCATGGCTTCAAGCTCAACTTCGCTGAGGACGTTGACTGAGAGCCTATTCGCCTTGTCCAGCTTGGAGCCAGCCGAGTTTCCGGCGACGAGGTGGTCGAGTTTACCGGAAACTGTTGAGACTACTTTTCCCCCAGCTGCTTTGATCATCAGAGCGATTTCTTTTCGCGGACGGTCGAGGGTACCTGTGATGCAGAATGTCTGGTTAGTGAGGGGGCCGTCCGCCTCTTCAATCACTTCCTCGGCTTCGATATTGAGGACTTCGACCAATCCTTCGACGACGCTCCTGCGTTCATCCAAGCCTTCGAGGAATGAACGTGCTACGGTTTCCCCTACGCCATCGATTGTGACCAGTCGTGGGATGGCGTCCTCCGGTGCGGCTAACAAGTCAAACAGAGTGGTTGCTTCTCCTACTTCACGTGCGAAGGCACTTGCTAATTCTGGACCGATGCCCGGTAATCCGAGGGCTGAGAGGAAGGCTGAGAGGTTGAGTGAGCGCGTTGAGTCTAGTTGGACGATGACATTGGTTGCTGATTTCTCACCCATACGCTCGAGGCCTACGAGATCTGAGTGAGTCAATGCGTAGAGATCGGGCAAGCTCTTGACTAAGCCTTCCTCGCAGAGTTGTTCTGCGAGTTTCTCCCCAATCCCATCCATCTCTAGCGCTCGACACCAGTAGAGTATTGCGCGTTCAAGGCGCGAAGGGCAATCGAGGTTGAAGCAGCGTATGAAGGCTCCATCCTGCTTCAGTTGTGTGCCGCATCGCGGGCACTCGTGAGGAATTGGAACGGCTTGGCGCAACGGTAGGGGGTCGCTGAAGGCAGTGCCATCCGCACGGAATCTATTGTCGAGGTCTGTTTGGTCTGCGGGTCCGAGAACCTCGATTATTTTGGGAATCACATCGCCTCTGCGGACAATTCTGACTCTGTCTCCAATGCTGATTCCCAATCTTTCAATCTCTCCGGCGTTGTGCAGTGTCGTGTTTTCGACAGTTACGCCGGAGACAGTTACCGGTGCGACTCTCGCCACTGGGGTAACCGTACCGGTGCGACCGGTCTGCCAATCGACTCCTAGCAGAACCGTCGATGCCTCCTCGGGTGGGAATTTCCACGCTAGTGCCCATCGCGGATGATGCGCGGTCTGGCCGAGGAGGCTTCGCTTTGCAAGGTCGTCTAATTTGATGACTACTCCGTCGATCTCCCAAGGGGCGCTTTCTCGGCGCTGAGTCCAGCGCTGAGTAACCTCAAGGATTCCGTTTGTAACAGCCTCATCGTCGTCGCCTTCGACTACATCGTTGCCTGCCACTTCGATACCATTTGCGACCAACCAATCGATCTCTTGCGAGTCGAAGGTGAAATCTGGTGGGGCTGGGCTGTCGGGGTGGCGGTCGGCAAGTTCTGGGAACATCACATCGTAGGCGTGGAATACAAGGTCGGCCGCGTCTCCTTTACCGGCATCAGCGCTCTTCTGCCGCAGGCTGCCAGATGCGAGATTGCGCGGATTGGGGGCGATGTTAGCGTATTTCGAGCGGAAGATGTCGAGCGGCATCACCACTTCTCCTCGTACGTGGGCATCACCATCCCAAGCAAGTTGTTCTGGGATGTTTGAGATTCTGCGAGCGTTGGCTGTGACATCTTCACCACGCTCGCCATTTCCACGCGTAGCCGCGCGGACTAGACGGCCTCGGCGGTATTCCAGTGATAGGGCTGAACCGTCGAGCTTGGGTTGGCAAACGAAGCGACGGCCGTGGGCAGTGGTTTCTGCAACAAAGTGTATGACTTCCTCAGCCTCAGTTGCCTTATCGAGGCTACGCATAGGGAACAAGTGGTCGACCTTCACAGATCCCGGTGCGGGGTCCGAACCTACCTTGGTTAGTTGTGGGTGGTCGGGTGAGAGTTTCTTCAATTCGTCGAAGAGTGCGTCATATTCGACGTCGGTAATCTCTGGGGTAGCCTCATTGTAGTAGAGGTTTGAATGGTGTGCGAGGAGCCCTGCCAGCTCCTCAAGCCGGGCGCTGTTCGCCCAATCATCCAAGCCCTCCGAGACCATGTTGTCCGAGGGGCGGCGGACCCCTAAAAGGTGCCCTTTTCGTGCCTTCTAAGCCTCGATTCAAGGCTCTCGCTGAAAGAAGAAATGGTGGGCCAGCCAGGATTTGAACCTGGGTCGCGCGACCCCCAGCCGCGAAGTATAGGCCAAGCTAACCTACAGGCCCCGTGTGTGGTTCCGCCGTGATGAGATTCTCACAAAGCCTTAACGGCGGGTGGAATCATTCCTCGCGAGCGATGCTGAAAGAAGATATCTCATCGATCAAATCGATGTGACCGACATACATCCTTCTGCAGCAATAACGCTCGATGCCGATGTCGTCGAGGACCTTTTGTGGGTCCTCTCCGGCAGCGACGGCGGTCTTGTACTGGGCATACATATGAGCTACGACTTTACCGCAACTCCAACAACGAACTGGAATCAACATTTTGGATCACCTATACGATTTCTGCCACTTCTTGCGAGCGCCTCGGCCCATTTGGTGCTTTGGCTCCTTGCGTCGTGGATCATTTACCAGTAGGCTGCGGTCGAATCGGAGGAACTCGTCTCGGAGTTCCTCATCAATTCCCTCAGCACCACCATTGTAGTGTACGAGACCGCGTGCTATTGCAGTGCGGATTGCGTCGACTTGTCCCATTTGACCGCCGCCCTGAACATCGACAACGACGTCGACATCGGATAGGCGGTTCATTGCCTCAGCGATCTGAACCGGTTCGAGCGCCTTACGGCGAGCGAGGGCCGGTTCCATGATGTGAATTGGTTTGTGGTTGACACGTACTCGGCCCGCTCCCTTACGCACTGTTGCACGTGCGACTGCGGTCTTACGCTTTCCACTCATTTGGACTATCTTCGCCTTCTGCTTCGCCTTCTTCTTAGCCATCATTGGTCACCTCCCCATCTACTGGAGTCCACACCGAGGTGGGCACTGATATCACCGAGTCGCACGAATTTCTGAGGCAAATCTCGCTCAAATGAGCTTGAGTCGCCCCATGCGTGGCCATCTGGTAGTTCGTCTCCAGCAAGGTTTGCTGGTGTTCCGATCATGACACGTAGGTCGCGTACGGCATTGCGTCCGCTACTGTTCTTCTGGTAGGGCAGCATACCGCGCACGGTGCGCTTCAGAATCATGTCCGGCATGCGAGGGAAGAACGGACCCTTTCGAGGGTGGTTCAACTTGTACTTGTGATCGTACTTGGAGAAGACTGCGGTCTTCGCGCCTGTAACGATCGCCCGTTCTGCGTTCACGATGATGACGCGCTTCTGGCCGCCGGCCTTGCGCGCTGTCAGCAACTCGCTAGCGACATGGCTGGCGAGGCGCCCGAGAACCTTGTCCTTGGCGTCGAAGACGAGGGTACTGGCATCAGCCAAGGATCCTCACCCCCCGGCCATCTGGGTTTTCGTTCATCAATTGGCGAATCGTGAGGACACGTCCGCCTGCTGCTTCAATCTTCGAGCGGGCGCCAGTACTGACACTGTATGCGGCGACGCTCGGCTTACCGGACACATCACCGCTGCCGAGAAGCTTGCCGGGAACGAGGACTATGTCCTCTTCGGCAGCGTATCGGCTCAGGCGGCTCAGGTTCGGTTCAGCCCAATTACTGCGGCTCCTCTCGAGCCTCAGCGCGACGTCTCGCCACAGTGCAGAACCGGTCGACCTGCTCTGGTCCTTGAGATCGCCGATTAGGGCGATTAGGGCCTGGTTGGTCTTTCTCATGTTCTTACTCATATGACTCCCTCGACGTATGCTTGGGTAGCGCGCCCACCTGACTGCCTGTTATGAATGCTGCGGGTTGCCCCTACGGGGCATGGCCACGCAGTACATCGAGAAGAGGAGAGAGCCGATTTCTTCGGCTCTCTTCCTCGACTCTACGTCATCAGATTCGGAAGCCGCCGTCGGCGTCTGTTCCGTCATCGATTCCGGCGATGCGCTCTTGACCCTCGGAGTCAACGAATGAGCCTGCTTTGATGACCGAGCCGTAAAGTTCGGACTCATTAGCAGCGGTTCGGTTCAGCATTCCTTCGCCCAAAGAGGCACTGATGTGGTTGATGATCGACTGGAGCGCGCCGATGGCTCGGTCGCGCTGATCTGAACCAATCTCGTGGTCAGAGTACCTTGCTTCCTCAAAGAGTGAGAAGAAGACGTTGAGGTCCTCTGGCGGCGCGATGCCGCTGAGCATTGTGCTCACAGCATCCTCGAATTCTCGCGTGGTCTCGTAGACCTTCTTCATCGCACCTCGACTGCGGAAGAATCGTACTAATTCCTTGTAGCAGTTGAAGATGGTGTCGATGTATTCGTTCGACGCCTTCAGCGACATTAGCGAGTCGGTGAGTATTCCGCGCAGAATCTCGATGCGTCGGCGATCGATGTAATTGCGATACATGATCGCGCCGACCATCAGCGCGAAGGCCAAAGCGATTCCTAGAATCGTCAAAACCTGCACTGTGAAGAAGCTCGTTTCACCCTTCGCGATTAATTCACCAAGATAAATTTCAGGCGTATTATTGAGATATTCCTCTTCGAACTCGTGTGAGCCCTTGAAGTGAATTATGACTTGCCATCTTCCTTCGTCGATACAATAACCGGCTTGGCTGCATTCGAGTTCTCCGGGTACGTTGACTCCTGAGTATTCGAAGTTAAACGATGCCACACCCAATTCATTCGTCGTCGCGTAAACCACGTTGTGCGGAATCCACACGCCTTCCTCGGTATTCCAATACTGGTAGGTGAAGATCACCGTTTGGTGCTCGACCGCGAGGTCGAGCCGGTCGCGCAGAATCGCGACCGAACCGTTGATCCAATCTCCTTCCTGATATCCATCTGGGTTAGACCAGTGGTTCTTCAGCAGGATATCAACGCGACTCCTGACTAGGACTTCGATATCGATGAAGGAGCCGTTGACAACCGGAGTTGTCTCGGCTCGACATCCGCCAGGTAATTCCTTAGTCGGTTCATATGCGAGTCTAACCACTCTGAATCCTTCCATCATCTCAGATGTTGGTTCGACTCCGCGGCGACTTGGATTGTCTTCCGGATCGCCGCTGAACCATTCTACCTCACCAGTTCCATCACGTGTAATCGAAGTGGCGATTGGTCGAGTGTTAGTCTCAGGATCGAGGTAGATGTTGAGGCACTTGCCGCCAATCGGATTGCCGTTCGTCTGAGTTAACTTGGCATCGAGGTGGAATGACTCCTTGAGATACAGTACCGGGAAGGTCGACCCGTTCTGGAAAGTGTACGAATCGATGTCATTTCGGAAAGGACCAATTTCTTGCAGATGCATAGTCGAGTTCGAGAAGACCGAGAACAGTCGTGTTACGCTTGCATTGTGGTATCGGAAGCGGTCGTTATTCTCGTATGAATTGAATTCGACCTTCACTCGGGCTTGTCCGGCCTGAACGCCGGAAAGCGGACAGGTAATCTCGAAGAATCCGTCCGTGTTTGAGGCTCCTGGGAGACAACCGACGATTCCGGTCTCGGAGCCAACCATCTCGTATGTTACGCGCACGGCGCGGTTAGAGAGGTTAGATCCGAGTTCGTCAACGAGCTGGCCGGTGACGACCATGGGCTTCTCGATCGGCTGTCCGGTCGATGGATCGATTTCAGAAGTGTAGACAATCTGATCATCGACATTCAGGACGGTCCGACCGATGAGGCTGAACCCATCGACTTGGAACTGCATGACTCGACGGTAGTGATCGCTGTTCACCGTCTGGGCGCATGGGTCCCATGCGCCGGAGGTGCTCATCGCATCTGCGTCGAGTGGTTCGCAGCCCTCGTGAGGCAGGTTCTCTTCGAATCGCAATATGACGTTTACCGGACCGAATCCATCTGGTAGGAAGGATAGCGGATCGTCGCGCAGGAGTTGTGGATCCAACACCATCTCATGGTGGATGTTTCCTGCGTTCGGACATAGGGTATCGACGATTTGTCTATGAGTTCGATCATCGAAGTCAATTCCCTCCATAATCAGGAGGATTTCTCCGCCATTCTCACCACATCCGTCCAAAGCCTGTCCGGGATCCTTGATGATGGCTGTACGATTGTCATCTGTCACCTGTGCTGAGAATTCCCAAATATCTCCATTGGAGCGTATGTTAGGAGTTGTGCCTTGCAGTGTGATGTAGGTGCGTGAGACAACCCAGAGATCCATCGTTCCAGAGGTTCCTTGGTGGCGAGGATCACCAGGATAGTTGTAGGAGAGGGAGAAGTTACCCAAATCGTGGTCTTTCTCAATAGTTAGATTGACCGAGAACCAGCCCGTTCCGTCAGTCTCAGCGATACCATTGGTGCCATCCGCGCCCCAGATATAATTGACCTGAGAATTCTTCAGTGGCTGCAATGAATTATCGAGCAACTGAACATTGATTGTGCGATTCTGGCCGCGGTATAAGCGCGGTTCAAGTAATTCCTTGAACTCGGTCGTTCCAATGACCGAGACATTGAGGTAAGCACCTGTTGGTGCGAGGACCGAACTCTGGTTTCCAGTGAAGTAGAAGTTCGAGTTGGTGAAGTCCGCGCGTATTCCGTAGTGGCCTGCAGCATATTGGGAATACCAGGTCCAGTTGTAATCGAAGGTCGCGACTCCATTCACCATCTGTGGTGCGCGAGCGTATCCAGTCTCTTGTGAACCCGCGAAGATTCCATTGTGGTCAAGATCGACCTGAAGCGTCATCGGGTCATGTGGCCATGGAACCAAGGTCCGATTCCAAACGCTTCCGATGACTCTCAGAGTCTCTCCGGTGAACATCTCAGGGATAATCTCGCAGCGAACGTCGCTATTCGGGTCGACTGGGTCGACTGGTCCGCACGGTGGCACATTGAAGTCGCCACCGTTCTGCATGCCGATTCGCCAATGAGTTCCGTTCGAAGAGAGGAACGGACGCAGTCGTGAGCTCTCTCCAGTTAGCCCCTCAGGAGTTCCGTCCCAAGTCATCGCATACGGCTTGCCGAGGCTTACGTCTTCGTAGGCGAGGCCAGCGGCGTCAAGACTTGGTTGGTGGAAGAGAGCCCTCCACGCTCCGAAGGATGATCCTGTGAACTGTGTGGTGTCCCAGAAGTAAACCGGTCGAGTCGATGGCGTGAACATATCAGCTTCGATGTACATTCGGTGCATCGAGCGGATAGCAAACGCCTCGGTCTCAGACTGCTCAAGGTAGGGGAATGGCCATTCATCGCCCAAATCGGGTCGCGCGAAACCAATGAATGCATAATCGCCAATCGGCAAACTGGTGTTGGTGTAGTCATAACGTCCGAGGACGAAGTGATCTTTCGCGTTGTCATCCCAGACAATTTCTTCGTATCCGCCTGGTAGCGAACCAACGCCATTATCCATCGTTGAATTCCACTGAACCTGCTTCCACTGGCCCTGTGCGCCGGCGGTTTGGACGAAGGTTAGTGAGACCCATCCATTCGAATCAGCGCGGTAACCGTAGCCGTATCCATCGAAGATGGTCGGGTGAGTGTGATTGCCGAATGGTCCGCCGTGAACACGGAATGAGACTGGAGCGTTAGGAATTCGATTATCGAATATTCCTCGATCCCAATCGGCCTCATAATGCACCTTGTAATCTGTGAAGAGGGGTTGCTCGTCGCTGCGGAAGTATGTCCATGCGACGTAGTCAATCGAGGTGTTGGCACGGACTTCTACAGGCATCGGTTCGGTCTGTGAACCGTCATGATAGAACATCTCAGTGACTTCCGCGTAGACATTGTAAGTTGTGTTCGGACCTACAATGAGATCCTCTGGCAAGAGGAATTGCCCGACAACGAAAACTCCAGCCGCATCGGTCAGAACATCGACGGTCTCGAGGGCGAGGGTGCTATTTCGAGCCCATTCGATAGTAATCTGAACCGGCAGGTCTGGAGCTGGCTCGAAGACGCCTGTATCAGGATCGAGCCAGTTCACAGTGCCGCGGAAGACGGCCGGATTTACCGCATCGAGCCAGAGGACGTTAGCGCTGGTGAGATTTATTCTCGTAGGCACCTTGTCATCCTCATCGAGGACTCCGTCGTTATCATGATCCCAATCTGAGGAATTCGACCAGTCCTCTTCGAGATGGTCCCAATCACGATCGGGCCTCTCGTCGGTGTCATCATCCTCGTCAATCGCGTCCGGACCGGTGAATGGGTCGGAGGGGTTAGCGATGCCTGTTCCATTTCCGTAATCGTCGTGGTCCCACGGGTTTGTTGATTCCTGGCCGAAGCGAGATGGCCATAGCATAATCTCGTCCTTATCGAGCATGCCGTCCGAATCATCGTCGAGATCGATGTCGTCTCTCAATCCGTCGTTATCATGATCCCATGGAGAGATGAACGGCGTGGCTGTATTCAACTCAAGAGTATTGACCAATCCATCGGCATCCCAGTCATCATCAGCCCAGTCGAGGACGCCGTCGTTATCGTGATCCCAAACGCTCTGTTCTTCGCCAACGAAGCAAAGAATTTCCTGTAAGGAGTCGAGAACTCCATTGTTATCGTCATCTGGGTCTTCTCCGTCAGGGACTCCGTCGTTATCGTTGTCGACATCGTAGTACACAGGGAATAGGAGTCCCTGTCCTAACACACCTTTGTCCCAGACGGCTTGGTACCAACCATCGTCGTCTGGATCCGTGTCGGTTCCGTCGTCGTCTTGGTCATCACAATTTGAGCCGGTAAAGAAATTGGAGGCATCGATATTGGCGTCGTCGTCAAGGTCGTCATTGCTGTCAATCTCGAAATAATCCCAGATTCCATCGTTATCGTCGTCGACATCCCAATGATCGTAGACCCCGTCGAAATCATCATCCAAATCTGCTGTGTCATTCACCATACATTGAGGATTCAAATTTCCAGAAACCGGAGCGCCACAATCGTCGTCCGGATCGACATCATTATTCAATAAATCAGCGACTTCATCGGGGAATAAATTGGCATTACTGTCAGCAGTCCATTGGAAGAATCCGAAAGTGATTCCGACCCAAGCGGTATACAAATCCCGATTATCCTTCATCTGGTTGTAATTTACAGCCGCGCTCGGTCCAGCATCACCTTGACCTAAGAAATCGAAATGCCAACATTGAGTCTGACAGGTCCACTGACCTTGTGAATTGGTTCCATTGTAAGCCCCTTGGTCCATATCTGCATCGGGTCGGCTGGAATAGGGAATAGTGAATGACATTCCATTCGTCCGGCTAGCCGGAACAACGGGGTAACCGTAAAGCCAGGCATACGGCAGTCCGCATGCTTGCTCAATGGCTTGTTGGGCGATTAGAAGCCACCAGAATGTGTAACCGCACTCGTTATTGTCGAATGAGCCTCCTTGTCCTGGATCATTAACATCCAGAACTCCATCATTCCCTTCATCTTGATCCCACCAATTGGGAAGTCCATCTCCATCCGCATCGATATCGATTCCATTTTGAAGTGAATCGCCATCTTTGTCAATATCGAAATAATTAGGGCCATTCCAAGGGCTCCAATGCATTAGGACATACCAATACATCTCAGGGATCTGTCCATTTGTCCGAGGCACGGTGGAATCGTCGTAACCGTTGTGGGGATAGATGAATCCATTATCCTCTGTGAACGGATTGAAGTGCCACCACATCTTCCAGTGCGTATCCTCGAATTGTGCCCATAGGTCGCTGTCGTCTGAACCGTCGATTATGTCTCCATCACCGTGCGAGTATCCGTAATATGTTGCGAACGGGTCGGTCTGGTCTTGGTCGACCACTCCACAGTTTCCGTCGTCGGGGTCGTAGTAATCTGAGATTCCATCGTTATCGTCATCCCAATCCTCGTCGTTCTGCAAACCATCTCCGTCAACATCGGTATCGATGTCATTCGGGCCGTCGTCACGGAAGCGAGAGCCATTGAGCAGGTGCAAATCATTGTCATCGTCGAAATCACAATTAGGGTCGATATCCATCCAATCAAGGATTCCGTCGTTATCATCATCACGGTCCTCCCAGTTATTCAGACCGTCGCCATCCCAGTCATTATTGCCAGTGTACGACTTACGCGCAACGGTGCAATTCATGTCGGAATTCTGTGGATTCGGGTTAGTCTGAGTGGCGCAATCCCACTCAGAGACTTGCTCCTCAGTGGAGAGCATGTACGGGTCCGCTTCGTTTAGGATGCCATCATTATCTAGATCGTAGGGTTCGTCATCCGGGTCGTTGCGAGGAGCGCCATTCGGGTTGTCGAGCTCATCGAGTTCAAGCGCGCCCATATCTGGGTCCATCCAATCCCATACCAAATCGTAATCCATATCGATTGGGCGATACCGATCATCATCTGCATCCCTGTCGTAATCAATCTCACAATCACGTCCAGGAGTTTGGATTTCGTAGGAGTTTGGGTAATCGCCTTGGCCATCACCGTTTGTATCGAGTTGCATGCATTCATCCCATATTCCATCATTATCGTCGTCGACATCGTACATGTCGAGCAAGCCATCGTTGTCATCATCAGTATCGGCTGAGTCTGGTGTTCCATCGTTATCGTTGTCAGGATCAAGGAAGTTCGGGATTCCATCACCGTCGAGATCACCATCGACAACTTCGGTAAAGGATTGATTTCTAGGGTGCCACACATTTGCTTCCATCGAAACATAGTCGACACCGCCGATATATTCGGAGTAAGTATTGTCGGAACCACTCGTTGACTGAACTGTGATTGTGCCAGTCATAGCCGGATGGATATTGCAAACATAGCTGAATGTCCCTGCATTGTCAAAGGTGAATGTGAAACTTGCGCCAGGAACGATGGTACCGCTGTCGAAGAGGCCGATATCTGATGTCACTGTGTGATCTTGAGTATCATCGTTGGTCCATACGACGGTATCGCCCTCATTGATGGTTAATGCTCGAGTGCCGAAGGCGCCCGCGTTGATTGCGATATTGTGAGTCTGAGCAGATACCCACTCATACCAATCATCCCACAGAGGTGCTGTAGTGGTGATGTTAGTGGTAATCGAGGCATCCCAAGGGTGTGCGTCCCAGAGGTCGATGACGCCGTCGTTATCGTCGTCGTCGTCGAAGTAATCCTGAGCGCCGTCGCCATCGAAATCGCATGGCCAAGTGAATTGATCAATGCGGGCGTCGTTATCGTCGTCCTCATCGTAGGAGCCACGCCCGCTGCCATCGATGTCTTCATCTGTGACGCCGTCGTTATCGTGATCCATCAGATTCTGATCGATTAGGTAACCGGTACCGACCGGAGTTCCAGTCCATGGGTGGACTGCATTCGGCATGACGTAACGGTCGGCGCTGACATTCCAAGGATCGGCGCCTTGTGAATAGTCAATAGGTCCCTCTAGGATTCCATCGTTGTCGTCATCCCAATCATTCTCGTCATCGACTCCGTCGTTATCGTGGTCGAATGGATCGGTTCCATAGCATCCGTCGAAGCGCTCGATGAGATCGCTGATTCCATCATTGTCGTCATCGAGGTCATCGAGGTCATTGATTCCATCATTGTCGTGGTCTTCGGTATTGGTCTCCTCAAGGTGGAATCCGTATCCGGGGTTGGTCAGGAGAATTGAGGGGTCGGAGATCTTGCCTTGGTATGAGGCAGGATCAACCCAATTCGCATCAGAGAAGGCTGGGTGCAGGAAGTCAGCGGTTGAAGCCGGCTGGCCTTGAGTTTCGCCTGCACTGGCTCCCCCACTCTGGTAGAACTGCTGGTAAGCAGTCCGGGCAGGAGTTTCTTCCGGCCCCTCAAGGCTGGTTTCAGCCTCTTCGGCGCCGATGAAATTGTACATCTGTGTGCTCAGCAGCATCAGCACCACCATCATCAGGGCTGACGTGCTCTTCTTCCTATTTTCTCGACCATACCAAGTCTGTATCTCTTCCTTCATTTCGACCACCGAAGTGTCCCCTGACCTTCGCCCAACTTATCAACGAAACCCCTCATACGCGCGCGAGCGTATCAAGCAAGGCTCTGAGTATCATGGTTCAAATGCGAGGCTGGCTCAATCGGGTAATCCATCAAACCGCTTCGGTTTGACTCTCAGGCTCGATGATAGGGCAATCCCTTGATAATCGTTGAAGCCCTATACAGTTGCTCCAAAAGGACCACTGCGGCCAATTCATGAGGTAGCGTAATCAACCCGAGCGAGAGTGAAGACATGCTGTCACTATGCACGCCAAAACCCCCAGGAGGGCCGACGACAAGGTGGATATCATCGCTCGACAAACGCCACTGTTTCATCTTCTCAGCATAACCCATCGAGTCGAGGTTCTCACCTCTTTCTTCAAGCACGATGACATTTTTGACTCCAGCCTTGGCTACTATCGACTCGAGGTAAGGACCTGGATCGGTCCGATTACGATGTTCCGAAAGTGAGACTCCCTCGCCAGAGAGTCGGTTGGCGTAATCTGAGATAGCCATGCGGAAGGCTGCGTCCTTTGCTCGGCCATGTAGGTGAACGACGATGCGACCCATGAAGTAGGCCTGTGTGGGACATGACTTGATTGATTCGTAAGCATCAAGGGTGACGGCTTGCGCGAATCGTTTGAGAATCCATGAGTTGGTGGCCGTTCAAGCGAAAGCCGAAGCCACTGCAGGATGATTTGCACATCCGTGGAACGCGAGTGTGGTTACAGGACTTAAGAGAGGCCTGTGAGATGAATTTCGACAATCCTGAGGAAGGACGCAGGCTGGTGCGCCAGATGCAGATCGAATGGACCGATTCACACTCCGAGGGAGATGTCGATGATTCCCTGCGTGATGGCCTTGACAGGCGCGCAATACGTCTTTTACGAGCCACAGATGACGAGTGGTTAAAGTGGCTCGACAACGATAATTTCTGGAAGCCAGGGTGGCGCGACGAGCCGCGAGGTGAAGTCGAATGAGCAGCTCGGCTCTACCACTTCTTGATGTCTGGATTTTGCTCTTTCTAGCGCTTGGTGTGGTATCGATTTACTACTCTCGACACCAGCCCTTTCCTGAGTATGGTAGCCGCTTCGGCTGGATCTGTTTAGGATTGGGACTGGTCTTCCTAATCAGCCGAAGTTCGCCGCGGGAAACAGCGATTCTGGCTCCGGCGGTCGTCGCCGCAGTATTTGGAGGGCTGGCGGTGGTCTACGGAGTTAGGCACATGGTGGATACCGAACGCGATGTGCTGATCGCACCCTTCGGTGGCGTTCTGCTATGTGTTGGAACAATGAGCCTGATGACCGAGGGGTGGGCCGGCATGGTTCCAACATACCAAATCATCTCGTTCGGCATCGCTTCGGTAGTAATCCTCCTCGAGATTTACCTAGCATTCCGTGGACTGGTTGTCGGAGTGCAAGGTATCACTTGGTCGAAATCCGGCCTTCGGCAGGTCGAGCGAGGACTTCTGCGCGGGCCGCGTGGAGCGATTTCCCACTTCGAGCGATCTTGGGACATGGATGATCAGTGGTTGAACGCCATGAGTCACTCCGCACTTGCATTAATTCACCAACATCTCGATGACCAACCATCTCACAAGGAGCATGTTACCGAACTCAAAGCAATCGGCGGCTGGGAATCTGTCGATAGCGCTTGGATAGATGCGATCAAGGCCTCGCTGACGAATCTCAACTCCCCTTCTCCAAGCCCTATTGCCGGCGGGGACGATTGAAAACGGTGAGGCCATTCGGGAGTTAGGAACATGGTCCGGATAACCAAGGTTCACACCGGCGGCGGAGATGGGGGGGAAACCTCTCTTGTAGATGGTACTCGGGTTGGGAAGGAGCATCCTAGAGTGGCAATCTATGGCACGATTGATGAGGCGAACGCGGCGATTGGGGTAGTCCGAATGGAGTTCAATAGAGAGGCATCTTGGCCCTTTTCAATGGAGGCGGACGAGATGCTGTTACGTATCCAGCAGGAACTCTTCGATGTCGGTGCTGAGTGCGCCTGCCCGCCCGGAGGAATACCGGAACAGATGTCGATAATCGGCACCGAAGAGGGTGAGAGGCTTGTGACTGAAATGAACTCGATGCTCGAAGATCTCGAGCCTTTATCATCATTCATTCTCCCTACTGGCAGTCCCTCAGTGGCACATTTACACATAGCGAGAACGGTTGTTCGTAGGGCAGAACGTGAAGCCTGTGCGATGCGCGATGAAGTTCGACCTGAAGTCATAAGTTACCTCAACAGACTCTCTGACCATTGCTTCGTCCTTGGCCGATGGATTACAGCCAAGATGGGCGATGAGGAATCCCTCTGGACTCCACTTGGCAAGCGTGACTGAATTCCGTTCTCGCGCGCGCATTACGTTTCAAACGGTTGCTCCGCTCGCAGTCAAATAGGTGCGAGCGTCACGCAGCAGAGCCTTCTCTTGATCGAAAGTCAGGTGCGCCTCTGCCTCGTCGAAATTCAGCCAGAGGTAGTTTGTATGCTCATGCGAGATAGTCACATCCAACTGATTCGTCGTGGCGATGTACCAATACACTTCTTTGTCTATTTGTCGCCCTCTGTGATAGAATGAGTATTCAGTTCGTTGGCGCCAGCCGCTATCGATTACGATATCGTTGATTCCGGTCTCCTCCAACAATTCTCGTCGGGCAGTTGTATGATGATCCTCATCTCCCTCAACGTGCCCCTTTGGATATGACCAGTGGCCCTGAGGATATTGCAGCAATAGAATACTATCGAAATTGACTAGCACGAAGCCGCAAGACGTCTCCATAGGGTTCGCGATAGGCATCTTGCATATCTCGATTCTCCCTCTCGCGTCAACTGTATAATTGCTGATTTCCACCTTAGAACATCGATTATTTGGGAGTTGATGGTGAAATTGGAGATTGCAAACAGATGATAGGGAGGGCGCGGCGCAGTCGCATGATGACTCACCGCGCACTCTCCCTCGACATCCGTCGCATTGTGACGGATTCGGACCTCGATGGTGTAGTAACAGGAGCCATTCTGCGACGCTGGTGGCCCGAAGCTGAGATTGTGTTCGGGCATCCCGGCGCGCTCCGCGCAGGGATGCTCGACGATCATATCGATCGGCAGACAGCAGTGTGCGATCTGCCACGTCATCCTGCTTGTGGATTGAGTATTGACCATCATCAATCGAATGCTCCGAATGATTCTGATGATGGTACGGAGGTCGACGATGAGATGGTCGTCGTTTGGAGACCGACCCTTTCTGCAGCGCGGATTGCTTTCGATTTGGTCGGTGAGGTTGTCGATGTTAGTGACCTCGCGCAACTGATGGAATGGGTCGACAAATTGGATGGTGGTGCTGTTACGAAGGATGAGTACCTCTCAGACCACCCTGTTGTTTGGTTGGGCCGAGTAATCGGTGGCGATGATGAGGTGGCGCTGGCAATTCTTGAGGCACTGACGCGGGGCGAGTCGGCTGAGGATATTCTTGCGTCGGAACGAATCGCCCCTGTGATGGTGGCTAAGGGAGAGCGTTATGCCCGTGCGGACGAGTTGATACGCGAGCGCTTGGAAATCATCGATAGACTCGCAGTGGTACGATTGGAAGATATGGGCGTGCGCTCAAATGGGTACCGCGTCACCGCGCTCGCCGGCGAAGCTTGCGATGCCTGTCTTGTTGTTCACGGGGATGTTGGAGCAAACTTTGGAGAGGAGGATCGATATCCGGTCTCAGCCTCTTTCTACACCAATTCATTCCTACATCGAGGCGGAGGAATCTATGATTTGACCCGCCTCGCAACCCGCTTCGACCCTGATGGTGGTGGGCATGCAAATGCCTGTGGTTGCCGCATCCAACCACTCGATGCGGGCGAGAGGGTCGAGCGCGGAGTAGAGCACAGCGACATTGCGGTGAATCTTGCAGAATGGTTGTCGATGTGGGCTCAGCGGTGATTTATCCACCCCGCCGGCTCATCCGATGAGTTGTAGCAGGTAGAGGAAACCGAGGAAGGCATGAATGAGGATTAGCCCCATCATCACATCCGATAGCTTACCGTGCAAATTCTTCACCCGTGCGAATGATTCGCCAGCAGCCTTCTTCGCGCTCGTCTTGCGCCCAAGGATCCACAAATATGTCATCAAACCAAGCCCAAGTAAACCAACCCAACCATGGAAATGACCGGGGAGCAAGGTCGCGATTCCAAGGTCTTCGCCTGCAAGAAAAGCCGAGGCGATGTGAGACAAGAAGGCGAGGCTGATGACGGCAATAACCAGACGAAAAAGTCGCTCCCCCTCGACCTCGTGGCGCTCAAGCGCAGCAACCCTCTCGGCGCCCTTCAGTGCGATGCTCTGTTTGCGCCAATCGCGCTGCCGGACAAACTCTCGGATGACGAGCAGTGCCGCGAAGGGGTGGAGTAGTAGAACGAACACCTGTGTTGGGTCCACGAGTCGTCGCTGCATTATGGAGGTCTTGAGTTCTCTCTTTGACGCCTTGCATAGTAAGGCGATGTGTTGATGTATGGAAGGACGGGCGAATGGCTCACCGGAGTGATTGGGATTGGAGGATTACCTGCTCGATTGCGTCGAACAACTGCAGCGAGCAGGCGACGATCCCGGTAGGAGAAAACTGGAGGTTAGACGCCCTAAGGCGTGGGGTCTTCTGAGCCGAGAATGGAAAGCTCTGGCTTTGCTTGCTGCTGATAAGACGGCTCCTGAATCGGCCGATCCCGATAGTTCCGATACTCGTCCGGCAAGAGGGTCTCGGCGAATCGGCCGGAGAGGTGGCCGAAGTGGCGGAACCAGTGCAAGGGATCGATTGGAGACTCCTCGGACGGTAATCGGTTCGAAGGAATCTCCCGCCTATCGACTCGCTGTCTTGATTGCTCAGAAGCAGAAGATGAGTGGTTCGTGGAAGAGGGAGTGGGATGAAGCGGCTACGACCCTACGACTCGAGTGTGAATCGGGCGTTCATCCCGTTTGGGAAAGAATGGCTCGTGAAGCTCCGATTCTTGCTGAATTAGGTCGATTTCCGATCGCAGACGAAGATACCGTGTCTGTCGATTCTCACGAATGGGTAATCCGTGCTGACTTTGATCCGATGGACCGTGATTCTTTGCTCGGATGGTTGGATACCTCTACACTCAATCTCGATATTCACCAGGCTTCAGCGATGCAGCAAATCATCCGCGACCTTCGTTCCGGTAAATCTCGACCGCGGAAGTGGAAGACTTGGATGGACCCTTCTCTTCGCGGATTGGGTGGTGATGCGGCGGTTTTGGAAGCGATGCTGCTCGCCGCAAGCGAGGATGCAGATGCGATTTCGCTCTTCGAAGCAATCGATTCCGAGCATGTTGCTGAGATCGCCTCGGCTCAATCTCAACTTCTCACACTAAGATTAGGACACGGGGGTGAGTGGCGGGATGCTGCTACCACAGATGGTGAAAATGCACTTTCCTCGGCGATTCGCCTTGAAGCTTGGAAGAGATTTGAGGTGTATGAGGAAAGTGATGTCGATTTCTTGAGGGGTGGATTGCAAACGCTCAATGAAGCGGGCCTTTCAGCCCCCGATTCTCTCCGTTGGAGTGTCATCGAAGGCTTAGTTGGAACCGGACGTTCCGACGAGGTATCGGGGATGCTCGATGGTTTGGATATCGATGGAGAGTCCCAAATGCGCACTGCCCTGAGTCTAGTCTCCCAGATTGGCGAAGGCGGATTGGTCGATAGAATCGTCAAGGCGATGGAAAAGGCCTCGAATGAAGTCGTTCTCACTGTAATGCGCGATGATGCGGCACCTCTGAACATCAGGAAACGAGCCGCAAATATCCTCTCGAGCAAGGACCTCGGAATCGAAGAAGAGGTTCTCGATATTCACACACTCTCAGCCGATGTTGAAGGGCTCAGCCGAGAATTCCTCACGCACTCAGACCTCGCCTCGCAATTCCCTCATCGAGCTCTACTCGTCTGGCATCTAATCACTGCCTCACAAGCTGTGACGGTGCTCGAGGATCTCGAAATCATGCGCAGGCGAGCGATACTCGCTCTCGCTCATACGGATGAGGACAAGGTGTTGACCAGCGCGGCGTCCTCACTAATCGCATTACTGAGCGGCATTTCATCTGGAATGGATGCTGTTCACGACAAGTTAGATTCCGACGGCGTGCTCGCCCTCAATGAGGTCCGTCGAGCCCTCTCTGCGGAAGGAGATGGATTGGTTCGAGAGAACCGCATCGAGACTCTAGAAACGACGGTAAGGAATGCTCAGTTGACATATCTTGAGCGCAACCTATTCACAGCCCTAGTCAACGCGCTTCGGTTGAATCGAGCGGCGATGGATCTGCAGAGTGGAATGGAAGATCGAAGTGATTCTGCTCTGACTGCTCTAGGTTCGCTCTGCCTAGATAACGAGGTGGCGATGCGGAGCATTCGCTTCGCCACCGACCTCGTACTCGAGCACGATGCTGCGATTCCCGAACTCGAGATGTGGTACAGACAGCATGACAATGGCTCAGCCGAGCATCAAACCGTCAGAGCCACCATCGCCAGTTCAAAGGAGGATCGTATCAACGCAGCCCGGTCCTTCCGCGATGCGGCGATGAAGGTCCGCGATGATTTCGAGCGGTCGGCACTACTACTTCGAAAATCACTCATCGAATTCGCTCATGCGGGTGGTTGGAAAGAGGCTGTCAACCTAATTGATCACCACCCAGAATTGACCGCCTCGGTGACTTTGAGATTCCAATTGTATCTACGCACCTGCGCCGATGCCGTCAAAGGAAGAAACGAGGTCGCTACCCAGCGAATCATAGAATACACCACTGAGCGAGAGCCCAGTGACCCAGAGATCGATGGCATCGACAGAGAGGCTGTGAAGCGTCGACTAGAAGTTCTCGAGCGAGCGCTGCGTTATGCCTCTGAACACCGATTGCCAGAGGATCCATTCCGTGGAAGAGTGCTTGCAGCGCAGATGATGCTGCGTCGAAGGGAGAGCAGTAGGAGAAGCGAATTGGAGGGCAGATTCCTGCTCGAAATCAATGAACGAAATGACGTTCTCGAAATTACTCTCATCGCAGAGGAAGTCGCTGAAATATCTACAATTCGCGGACTCAGAATGTTCGAAACTGCGATTCAATCAGGCAATTTTGATTTGCGGCAAATCCAGACTCTTGTCCGCTCACAAAAGGCCCTATTCAGGCGCCACAGTCGCACAATTCCAGTGCGTCAGAGAAGCTCGCTCAATCACCTCGCACTAAGGCCGTTGGTGCTCGTCGACACGAATATCCTCATCGACGCACTGAAGGATGACCTCCTCGGTCAGATTTCGCAAGATAGCTTCGGTACTTTCGATTGGACTGTGGAGAGAGCCTTTGTTTGGATGCTCAAACGCAGGGCAAAGGAAGGCCGTGTTCACCTCTGCATCCCCTCCTCGGCGCAGGGTGAATTCCTCAATCGGACGCGAAACCCCAAGGTTGCTCTGGCTCTGTTCAACGACGTCTATGTCGATCGTAAATCGTGGGATGATACGGTTAGCCCTGAACTATTGCAGGAGCGGGTGCAATCGGTTCTGAGGACCTTTGGGTCGTTCAGGGCCGAGGTCGATGCAGAGGAGAAGGACTCCGTTGACCTCGACTCTTTCTTGGTTCGGCATTCTACAATTTACGAGAAGATCTCCGAGGCTAAGCAATTGGCCCGAGATGATCCGCCTCCTCGCAGTGTCATCGATGGCGATGAGATTTACCCGGAGTTGGGTGATCTCGATATCATGCGAGATTCTGCTGTTCACGCAGCCTCAACCATTCCAGATGTCGGCTGCGTGCTGGTAGCAACGCGCGACTCGGACTTCATGCTCATCGCGCGCGCGCTGCATGACAGCTTCGGATTCGGCGCGATATGGACTGCTCAGCAGTTGAATAGCCACATCATCCGATCTTGAGCGAAGGCTTGCAGTGATTCATTTTCTAAGAAAGAGATTGCCCAAGCCGGGCCATAATAACGGTCGCTGATTCGACGCTGTGAACCGTCTCAACACTCTTGCCAGCCGAGAAAAATTCCTTTTTCTTCGCTGTGCTTCCCTTGCCCTTTTCGAGGCGACGAAGTTTGGAGAAGGAAAGCAAATTGAGGAACATTCGTGCAGAGTGTTTCCAGCGGCTTGAAAGCCATTTTCGCATCATCCAGCTGTTTTCTTGCTGGTAGCCTTCGGAGCGAATTACCGAGATCGGGACTCCTGTGAGTCGGTTAGTCCAGACGATATCTTCCTCCCTCGCATCAACAATAGCTTGCTTGTAATCATCGGGAGAATTACATTCACTCGTGGCGATGAATCGAGTACCCATCTGCACCCCGGCATAACCCATGGCCATGACCTCAACTAATTCCTCCTCACTGCCGATGCCGCCCGCGCAGATTAGCGGAATGTCAAGGTCGCTTAGTTCGGCATACATCGCTGCTGCTGAATCGCCTCCAAGATGCCCACCAGCCCGGTTATTGACACAGATTAGGCCATCGACTCCGCATTCGATTCCTTTCATCGCGTGCTTGCGCGTGGTCACATCGTGATAGACAAAGCCACCTTTTGCGTGTACGCGCTCGCATACCCAATCGGGTTTTCCTAGGGAGGTGACAAAGAAACGGATGTCTTCCTCAAGAGCGATATCAATCCATTCCGACATGCGCTCGATGTACTTCTTTGAGCCCTTTTCAATTAGGGCGTTGAAGCCGATCGGCTTGTCCGTGAGGCTTCGAATGTAGCGAATTCCTTCTCGTAAGTCCCAGCCGTGTACGTAGGTTAGCGAGACCGGCTGAAGGACTGCCATGCCGCCGCCGTTGGCGGCGGCGGCGACTAGTTCGGGGTTCGAACATGGATACATCGCTCCGCAAATGATTGGGTGCTCGACCCCGGCGTGCTCGGTGAAAGGTGTACTCATTCCCATGTTTTTCCCCTGCCTTGCGGTTCTACCGATTCTCGCGAGCACGGAAGTTCCACTTGAACACCCACTCTGAGACAATGTCGCCATTCGAGTCATGCCCGACCGCGCGCATATCGAGGTCAATCTTCTCACCTGTGGCAAGGGTCTCTTCGATGGCTGCGCGCGCGGCAGAAATATCTTCGCAAGTGAATACAATCTTGCCCTTCGCGCGCTTGACGAATGTCGCTTCTGTACCGACAACAAACATGCGAATGCCGCGCTTGGTGGAGCGTGAAATCGCGAATGGAACGGCGCCTGTCGCAAGTTCAGCCGCCATACCTTGAGCCGCCCAATACATCGTTTTGAAGGGGTTTTGCGAGCGCCAACCACCCGGTATCGAAGTCACACAAACATCCGCGTCTGCACGAACAAGACGCAAGCCGACAAAAGCGCCAGCAGGCATCGAGAGAACTGTGAAGGCGCGGAATCGCGACCAGCCAGAAAGCCCCTTCAATTCGCGTTGAAGTCGGGCTTCATCAATCATCAAACTCAACTC
>Ga0209035_10000066_pt1 | contig 36948 bp, 35 predicted proteins | sample MarorgKNORR_S2LV_6_FD_188220 | JGI IMG/M metagenome (GOLD analysis project Ga0209035, IMG submission 188220) | Marine microbial communities from the Southern Atlantic Ocean, analyzing organic carbon cycling - AAIW_A/KNORR_S2/LV (SPAdes) (version 2) | ecosystem: Environmental > Aquatic > Marine... | reverse complement strand
ACATCTGTAGTTGTCGGTTCTTTTTTTGTGTTCAGACGAAAGTCTTTTGAATGGATTTTATTCAGTGCAGTTTCAATATCATCTATAAATACATTGATAATTACTTCTACCGTTTTTGCTTCGTTATTGTAAGTTATTTGTGTCAAACTCAAATAGTATTTATGCGCTGTAAAAGCCATAAGAGAGAATAACAGTAAGAGGAGGAAAGTGTATTTTGTTTTCATAGACGCCGTTAATTCTGTAAAATTCAACAATTATACTAAGTTGTGCAACTTATTTATTGCTTTCTGTTGAAACAAAGAAAACGCTTGTTCTTCTTAAAACTCTATTAAAGCTATTGTAAATTTTTGTTAAAGATGCCTTGCTCTTTTTCTTTTAATCAATAGGTTTTCGTTACTTTTGAAGTATGAAAAAACTCATCATTGCGAGCACGTCTACCATTCATGGAAGTAACTATTTAGAGTACTTATTGCCTACGCTTTCAGACTTTTTTACCAATTGTAACACCTTGCTTTTTATTCCATATGCAAGACCTGGAGGAATTTCTTATGATGCGTATACTGATCTTGTGAAAAAAGTATTTGCGACCATTTCTATTGCTGTAAAGGGAATACATGAATTTGAAGATCCAAAAGCAGCAATTCAGAATGCAGAAGCTATTTTTACAGGCGGAGGAAATACATTTGAATTGGTAAACCAACTGTATAAAACAACCGTTATTAGCGATTTAAAAGAAGCTATAGAAAAAGGTACTCCGTATTTAGGAACAAGTGCTGGAAGTAATATTTGTGGACTTACAATGATGAATACGAATGACATGCCTATTGCCTATCCATCTAGTTTTGATACGCTGGGATGTATTCCTTTCAATATCAATGCGCATTATTTAGATCCAGTTTCTGGTTCTACACATATGGGAGAAACCCGCGAAACAAGAATCAAAGAATATCATGTTTTTAATGCAACACCTGTATTGGGCTTGCGAGAAGGCAGTTGGTTAGAAGTTTGTGGAGATGCTATTGTTTTAAAAGGGGAACTCTCTGCACGATTTTTTCAACAAGATACAGCTCCAATAGAGGTTGAAAGTGGGTTTGTTTTTTAAGAAATTTAAAAGCTTACATAATCCACAATTTCTAATCCATAACCAATCATTCCTACACGTTTTTTTTGTTTTATATTAGAAACTAAACGTAGTTTATGAATGTTTAAATCGTGTAGAATTTGTGCTCCAATCCCGAAGTCTTTAGCATCCATAGGAATTCGAGGGGCTTTCATATTTCCTTGAGTTTGTAATTTTTTAAGAATCTCTAATCGATTTAATAAATTTTGAGATTGATTTTGCTGATTGATAAATAAAACAGCTCCTTTTCCTTCATCGATAATTGCTTTGAACATTTGATCGAGCTTTTTATCCGCATTATTTGTCAAAGTCCCTAAAATATCGTTGTTTACTAAGGTTGAATTTATGCGTGTAATTACAGGCTCATTTTCAGCCCAAGAACCTAAGGTAAGTGCAATATGCACTTGTTTGTTTGTAGTTTGTTGGTAAGCTCTTAATCTAAAGTTTCCAAAGCGAGTTTCGATGTCAAAATCTTCTTTCTTTTCGATTAAAGAATCATGTTCCATTCTATAGGCAACCAAATCTTCAATAGACACAATTTTTATATCGAACTTTTTCGAAACCATCATCAACTCAGGTAAACGAGCCATGGTGCCATCTTCATTCATAATTTCAACAATAACTCCAGCAGGTTCAGACCCTGCTAAACGTGCAAAATCTATGGCAGCTTCTGTATGACCAGTTCTACGTAAAACACCACCTTCTTTGGCTCTTAGTGGGAAAATGTGTCCAGGTCTTGCCAAATCAAAGGGTTTTGTAGCTGGATCAATAATTGCTTGTATAGTTAAGGCTCTGTCTTTGGCAGAAATTCCGGTAGTTACACCTTTTCCTTTTAAATCTACAGATACTGTAAAAGCGGTTTCCATTGGATCAGTATTGTTATCTACCATCATACCCAATTTCAATTCTTTACTGCGTTTTTCTGTAATCGGCATACAAATCAAACCCCGTCCGTGGGTTGCCATAAAATTGATCATTTCTGGAGTTACTTTTTCTGCAGATGCAATAAAGTCTCCTTCATTTTCACGATTTTCATCATCAACAACAATGATTACTTTACCATTTCTGATATCTTCAATAGCTTCTGAAATAGTGTTTAATTGTATTTTTTTAGAATTAGTGTTCTCCATTGTTATGTTGTGTGCCCTTATGTAAATTTTTAAATAGTTTTGTGAACGGCTGTAAAAATACATCAATATTAAAGATCCCCATACCTTTTGTTGCTCTTCTTGTTAAGAAAAATCCGATAGGAATCATAACGATGGCAGAAATCCAAGAGCCTAAAGCTGCAGTAACAGAACTTTCTTCTGCTAAATTTCTTCCAAAAGTGTTGATAAAAAAGTACAGCACATAGATGCAAATTGCCAATATCATAGGCAGTCCAAAACCGCCTTTTCTAATAATAGAACCTAATGGGGCACCAACAAAAAATAAAATCAGACACGACAGTGAAAAAGCAACTCGATTGTAAAATTCTACGTCGTACAGATTTAGAATTTTTCGTTTTACTTTTAGGGCTGCCTTTTTGTTCTTTATAATGGTTAAGGCGCTATTTGCTTTTAAAATAGCTGTTTTTAAAATACTTAACTGCCCTTTTGATGAGAAATTATCAAGAATTACAGGCGTTAATTTTTTGTTTTGTACAGAATCGGGGTATTGATATAATTTTTTTGCTTCTGAGTTGATGTACAAGTTTTTTGCTCTTCCTTGTACATATTCATCAAAACCTATTTTAGAGCTAGGAATCAGTGAATCTTTTAATTTTTTCAAGCTGTACATTTGTGAATTTTTCAATTTCCCTTCTTCTGAAAGGCTGTCCATTGGAATTTCTATGATGATGGAGTAGTCATCAAAACTGGCATACGAAGCGGGCATGGTTTCTTCTGTTTTAAAGTTGGTATGATCTTCAAAATAAATTCCGTCTTCTAGATCTAAGGTCATGTATTTACTCCCTTCTTCAGAAATTATTTTTCCATGTTTCGCTCTAATAATTTTTGTATTTCCTTTCTTTTTTGATAGGTCGTAAATAACGACGTTGTCTAATAAGTTTTCTTCTTCTCCATATTTTTTATCAAACTTAATGTGATACCCTGGAATTTCAGTATTAAACACACCTGGTACTAAAGCCATTGTTGGTTTGTGTTTTCTAATGTTATGATACAGGTTTTTTTGCTTAAAAACAGCATACGGAAAAACATTGTTTGAAAAGAAAAAATTGAAGACACTCATACACAATGTCAAAACGATGAGTGGTCTTACCAAGCGTTGCAACGAAATCCCTGCTGATTTGGCTGCGGCAAACTCATAGTTTTCAGAAAGCGTTCCCAATGCCATAATAGAAGAGAGTAGGATCCCAATTGGCAATGCTTGTGGAGTAACAATTAGTGCAGTATAATATAAAAATTTAAGAATAAAGAGAAGCCCAATGCCTTTGCCCGCAATATCATCAAAAGCAAGCCATAAAGCTTGCATTACCAAAACAAATAGCACAATTAGAAAAGTCGCTGCAAATGGCTTTAAAAAACTTTTTAAGATGTATTTGTCTAAAATTTTCATTTTTAAGATACGTTTTCTTGGCGAAGCTACTTAATCAATGCTGTAATTATTTTTAAGATAGGTGTCTTTGTCAAAGTGAAACACATTTTTTAAAAGTTGTTGATTGCTTTTAAAAGAAGTAATTGTAAAAGTTGTTTTGGATGTGTTGGCCCCCAATTGAATTAGTTTGTAGATGTGCTTTGTTTTGAGTTCGATACCCAATTGTACACTAACAATTTCTGAATGACTATCAATGGGTGTTAGCGCTACAAACTGAATTTTTTTTCCTTTAATGGTTTGTTTTTTCCCCATACTGTAGGTGTAGCCTTCTTTATAAAAAGTAAGTAATTTTGAAGGGTAAATAAAACCTTCCTCTTCTTCAAAATCTCCTTGATTGATACTTACTTCTTTTTCTTCATGATTGATAACATAGAGTTTTTTACCATCAAAAATAAAGTTTGTATTTAAATAGTTCAAGTTGTATTTTTCTTTTTGCAATATAATATCGCCAAGAATAGGAGCTTCATCTCCTTCAGTAATTCCTGCATCCGCGTTGCTTAAGGTGGAGCTAAATGCAATTTGCATGTTTGTATAGGTGTTCATTTTTGTAGACACTTCATCTAACAGTAATTTCGCTGTATTATTATTTTGTGCAACACCTTGAAAATGGATGATAATTCCTATCAGAAATAGACAACTGTTTTTTATTTTTTTCATTTTGATTACTCCTAACTTTTTTCGTTTTCTAATAATTGGTCTAATGCCACCAAATCTACCACCAATACTTGTCTTGCTTTACTTCCTTCAAACCCACCAACAATACCAGCAGCTTCTAGTTGATCAATCAATCTTCCTGCTCTGTTGTATCCCAATTTTAATTTTCGTTGTAATAAAGATGCAGACCCTTGTTGGGCAATGACAATTATTTCTGCGGCCTCTTTAAATAATTTGTCTCGATCATCAATATTAACATCAAGGTTTGTGCCAGCTTCTTCACCAACATATTCTGGTAATAAATGGGCTTCTGGATAAGCGCGTTGTGAACCAATAAAATCAGTGATTTTTTCAACCTCTGGCGTATCGACAAAAGCACATTGTATCCGTGTAATGACATTCCCACCAGAATAAAGTAAATCTCCTCTTCCAATCAGCTGATCTGCGCCAGATGCATCTAATATGGTTCTAGAATCTATTTTAGATGTTACTCTAAAAGCTATCCTTACAGGGAAATTCGCTTTAATAATTCCTGTAATTACATTTACTGATGGACGTTGTGTTGCCACAATTAAGTGAATACCAATAGCACGCGCTAATTGTGCCAAGCGAGCAATAGGGGTTTCTACTTCCTTGCCAGCGGTCATAATTAAATCGGCAAATTCATCAATCACCAATACGATGTAAGGCAAAAATTGATGTCCGTTTTCTGGATTTAATTTCCGTGCTTTGAACTTTGTATTGTACTCCTTTATGTTTCGAACCATCGCGTTTTTAAGCAAATCATATCGATTGTCCATTTCGATACACAACGAATTTAAGGTGTTAATTACTTTGGTAGTGTCTGTAATAATTGCGTCTTCACTATCTGGTAATTTTGCCAAGTAATGGCGTTCTATTTTATTAAACAACGTCAATTCTACTTTTTTCGGATCAATCAGAACAAACTTTACTTCTGCGGGATGTTTTTTGTATAAAAGCGATGTTAATACGGCATTTAATCCCACTGATTTTCCTTGTCCAGTTGCCCCTGCCATTAGTAAATGTGGCATTTTAGCTAAATCGATGACAAAGGTTTCATTCGAAATGGTTTTCCCCAAAGCAATTGGTAATTCCATTTGAGATTCTTGAAACTTGGTTGAAGAAATTACAGAATGCATGGAAACAATTGTTGCCTTTTTATTGGGAACTTCTATCCCAATAGTTCCTTTTCCAGGAATAGGAGCAATGATCCGAATTCCTAAGGCAGATAAAGACAACGCAATATCATCTTCTAAGTTTTTGATTTTTGATATCCGAATTCCAGCTTCAGGTACAATTTCATACAAGGTAATTGTAGGTCCAACAGTTGCTTTAATTTTAGCAATCCCAATTTTATAATTTTGTAATGTTTTTAAAATTTTGTTTTTGTTAGCTTCTAATTCTTCAGGATCAATAGAAATTGTTTCGTCGTATTCTTTTAGTAAGTTGAACGTAGGGAATTTAAAATTACCCAATTCTAGGGTAGGGTCAAATTCTCCAAAATCTTTTAAGAGTTTATCTGATAGATTCTCTTTTACCTGTTTTTCTTCAGAAATTGTATCCACAGAAATTTTTACATCGTTATTTTTTTCGTCAATCTTTTCAGTGATTGGCGTATCATCTTCTTGCAATACAATGTTTAATAAGGTTTCTTCTTCCTCTTCTAGCTCTTTTTTGGCAGAAACATCTGAGTGTTTATGTATGGTAGGTTTTAAGTCTTCTATAGACAATTCAAATTCTGATTTAGCAGCAGTGTTTTCTTCAAGAATAACTTCATTTGGACTTTCCGAAGTGCTTGTTTCTGCTTCAGAAAGAGGAATGTCTTCTTCTTTTTTAGATCGAAATTTCTTGATCACAACTTCTGGTGTGATTTTAAAACGAATTACCAAATAAGCAATAAAAAGGAAGGTAAGCGAGATTGAAAGTCCTGTTTTTCCTAAAAATGCTTGTAAATATTCATTGATTTCAAACCCGATAATTCCAGATAATATTTTGTTTGAGGCAAATCCGAAAGAGATTGAAAACCACAACATAATCAGCAATCCCCAGTTCCAGTTTTTTATAATTCGAAGGAGTTTAATTTTAAATAAACCATAAAACCCACTTAGAAATAATAAGAAAGGAAGTATAAAGGCTGCAATTCCAACACCTTCAAAAATGAAGAAGTGACTCAATTTGGTACCCACTTTTCCTAATAAGTTTTTGCTAGCTGCCGTTTTGTCTGTAAACTGTGTCAGTATACTTTGGTCTTCTTGCCAAGAAAAGAAAAATGAGAAAAAGGCAATGGTTAAGAAAAGAGAAAACAAAATTAAAAACAATCCAAATATTGTCTGTGTTTGCCTATTGTTTAGAAAAGCTTTAATATTTTGAAATTTAGGTTTTTTTGGAGTTGTTGCTTTTTTTGCCATTCAGAATGTCGGTGGTTTGTAAAATGTAAATATAGTTATTTGCTTAGCACAACACCAAAATTTTTGGCACGTAAATAATACCAATGATAACCAAAGAAATAATGGCCGCAAAGCCAGGTCCACCTGCAGCAATATCTTTGATAAAGCCGATTTTTTCATGATAATCTGAATGTACAAAGTCAGCTAATTTTTCTATAGCGGTATTTAAAGATTCTGCAACCAACACCGAGCCAATAGCCGATAATTGAAGCATCCATTCGATAGCAGAGATGTCAAAATAAAATCCTGCTATGATAATCAGTACGGCAATAGAAGCTTGCACTTTAATACTGTCTTCTGTTGTTAATAAAAGCCACATTCCTTTAAAAGAGAACCCTAAACTGCGAAGTCTTCCTTTTATAAAACCATCATTGGGATTTTTCATTACTGTAAAGCTTTTAGGGCATTTTCATAATTTGGTTCTGTAGTTACTTCAGCAACTTGTTCGGTGTAAATTACTTCGCTGTTTTTATCAATAATAACAATACAACGAGAATGCAAACCTTCTATTGGGCCATTGGTTATTTCCAATCCATAATCTTTTCCAAATTGTCCTGAAACAAAATCAGACAATACAACCAGATCATCGATTCCTTCTGCGCCACAAAAACGTGCCTGAGCAAAAGGTAAATCTCTAGAAATACACAGAACCTTTGTGTTTGGTAAATCAGCTGCTGTTTCGTTGAATTTCCTTACAGACGCTGCACAAGTTCCAGTATCTATACTTGGAAAAATGTTTAAAAGAATATTTTGACCAGAAAAATCAGCTAATTTTTTGCGAGACATATCTGCTGAAACTAAGGTGAAATCTGGAGCTTTTTCTCCTACTGTCGGTAAACTTCCTACGGTTTGAATAGGATTCCCCTTTAATGTAATTGTTGCCATATTTGAAAGATGTAAAATAAGAAATCAAAAATACATTATTTTGCTGAATAAATAGGATTGTGATTTTGTTAATGCAAGACAATTTGTACTTCAATAATTATGAATATCTTCGCAGTCAGAAAATAAATAGCTACATAGTGAACATCTCTTTATATACATCTGAGTTTAAAAAAAACCTAACCATTGCATATCCTGTAATGCTAGGGCAACTGGGCCATGTGCTGGTTGGCTTGGCAGATAATATTATGGTTGGGCAATTGGGAGCTGCGCCACTTGCAGCAGTTTCTTTGGCGAACAGTATTGTTTTTATTGCACTTTCTTTAGGAATAGGATTTACCTTTGCAATTACACCGCTAATTGCTGAGGCAGATGCCGAAAAGAATATCGAAAGAGGAAGAAGTTATTTTCAGAATGGTATGTTATTGTCTACCATTTTAGGAGTTCTTTTATTTATTGCACTGATTTTTATTGAGCCTATTTTATATCAAATGGATCAACCAGAAGAGGTGGTTCGTTTGGCAATCCCTTATTTTAATATTGTTGCATTTTCTATGATTCCTTTGCTGATTTTTCAAGGACTAAAACAGTTCTCTGACGGATTATCATTAACAAAATACGCGATGAAAGCAACGATCATTGCTAATATTATCAATGTGTTTTTTAATTATGTGTTGATTTATGGAGTTTGGATTTTTCCAGAATTAGGCATTGAAGGTGCCGCCTATGGAACCCTGTTTTCTCGTTTCGTAATGGTTGCTTTTTTACTGTATATTATGAAAACGAAAGCTGTTTTTATGCCCTATTTCAAAGCGTTTTCTTTTTCAGAAATCAAGAAAAAGACTTTAAAAAAAGTTTTTGACTTGGGGTACCCTACGGCGTTACAAATGTTTTTTGAAGTGAGCATTTTTGCTTCAGGGGTTTTATTGTCTGGAGTTTTAGGGACCAATGCTCAGGCAGCAAATCAAATAGCACTGAATTTATCTTCTATGACATTTATGATTGCTGTTGGATTAGGAGTCACTGCCACCGTTAGAGTTGGAAATCAAAAGGGCTTAAAGAGTTATAAAGAGTTGCGAAGAATTGCTATTTCTATTTTTTTGCTAATGATTATTATTGACTTGTTTTTTGCTGCTGGATTTATAGTGGCAAAAGACTTTTTACCTACCTTATATATTGATAATGCAGAAGTGATTAAAACGGCATCCATCCTGATTATTATTGCTGGATTTTTTCAGCTTTCAGATGGGATTCAAGTAGTTGTTTTAGGTGCTTTACGTGGTTTGCAAGACGTAAAAATACCGATGCTTATTACCTTTGTTGCTTACTGGATTATCGGATTTCCTATTTGTTATTATTTAGGATTGCACACCGGTTTAAAAACGATGGGAATTTGGATAGGATTACTAATTTCTTTGACCGCATCAGCAATAATGTTGTACATTCGCTTTCACAAGCTAACCAATAAATTAATCCAAGAAAAACAGCATGGTACTTCCTAAATTTTTACTAGCAGACAACAGTAATCATCCTGATGATATTTTTGTATTGCATACAGAATTTCCTCGTTTTTTAATCAATTTAAAAGACGATACCGTAGAATGGTTTGAAGACTTATCTGGAGAAAGAGAAGAAGATGTAACTACAGAATTAGCAGACTTAATGGATAGAGCAGGTGCGTTTTACGATGCAGAAATGAAACAATTTGAATAGTTGGTGGACTTCTGTAAAACCCACCAAGCTGAACTTATGCCATTACAGCTGCTTTCTTTGATTTTCTGTAGATGAAAGAGTTGAAAATATTTCTTTTCCCAAAGTTGTTTATAGATTTTGCATTTACAAATTTCCCAAAAAGAATACGGTTTACACCAAAATATTCATAGGTATTACCATCCGTAAAAGTAACTTCTAATAACATGCTTTTATGATGCCAATCTGCAACCTGAAACTCTGTGATAGTCGCCTTATATGCGTCTAAATTTACTTCTTTCGTTTTTGGAGCAATGCTCACTAAAAAATGATAACCATCAATAATTTTAGTGCTTTCTATTTCTGCAACAGCTTTCTTTTCTTCGTCCTGGAATTTATCTGGGTGCCATGTTTTAACCAACCCTCTATAGGTAGTTTTTAGCTCTTTTAAATCGATAGCGCCTTCTACGTTAAATAGCTTTTTATATTCTTTGATACGTTTCATTCTCAGGTTTTCAAATTCGAGTGCAAACGTATTCATTTTTAATGGATTACAAGCAAAATACTTTATTTTTTTTACAGGCTATTTTGAGGTGTAAAATGATGAGTAGAAGTCGAGTATTGCTGCGTTTGTTTAATCAGGTCTGTGCAAAAGAATGTGCTTGTTTTCTTCTTGTAATTTACCAGAATACAAATACCTATTTTTTTGCTTTTTCTACCAATTCTAATTGTTCGGTTTTAGCCTTTGTGGTAAAAAACCCATAGTTGATAAATACATTTTTCTTTTCAATTTTATCAATGCTTCCAACGGCATTTCCATCAATTAATCGAACTCTGTCGTTTACTTTAAAAACATACGCTGCTTTTTCTTTGGCGATTTTTGTGGCTTCTTTCTTTTTTTCTTTTCGAACTTCAACAACCTTTTGCAATACTTCTTTTTCAATTTCTTGAATGACTTCTTTTTTACGTTGTATGCTTGCTTTGTCTTTCTTTTTTGCTGATTTGGTTGTTGGTTTTACGGGGTTTTTCTTTAGATGTTTTGTTTTTTCGCTGGCAATCCATTTTTGAAGATCTGCATTTAGTTCTTTCTTGTTATTGGTTTGAAAATAATGATGCAGCAACTCGTTTACTTTTCTACCAATAGACAGCATTTTCTGATTGCTATCATACAGCTCCTGAAAACCTGCCAATTTATCTTGTATTTTCCCCTCTTTTTCTTGTAAGCTGTCGATGTGCTCTTGACCTTTTGTGCGTTGTTTCTCTAAATTATCAGAATTTTTTTGCAAGCGATTTCGCTCTTTTTGTAATTTAGAAATGGTTTTGTCTAAGCGAATTTTTTCTGTTTCAACGCGCTTTTTTGCTTTGTTGATAATGCTATAGGGAATCCCGTTTTTTTGAGCTACTTCAAAGGTGAAAGAACTTCCTGCTTGCCCAACATAGAGTTTGTATAAAGGTTCTAACGTTCGTTCATCAAATTGCATGTTGGCATTGGTTACATTTTCTAGTTCATCTGCCAATACTTTTAAATTCGAATAGTGTGTTGTGATAATTCCGAATGCTTTTTTGCTATAAAACTCTTCTAAAAAAATCTCTGCCAAAGCGCCTCCTAATTCTGGATCACTTCCAGTACCAAATTCATCAATCAGAAAAAGTGTATTGTCGTTACATTTTCGTAAAAAATAACGCATGTTTTTTAAACGATAACTGTAGGTGCTTAATTGATTTTCAATAGATTGATTGTCACCAATATCTGTTAAAATAGTATCAAAAACAGAAGTTTCGCTGCGTTCATCCACAGGAATTAGCAAGCCACTTTGTAGCATTACTTGTAGTAAGCCAATGGTTTTTAGTGTGATACTTTTTCCACCAGCATTGGGTCCAGAAATGACAATGATCTGTTGTTTGCGATCCAGATAAATAGATTGCGGAATGGTAGTCAGGTTTTTCTTTCTATTGTTTACCCATAAAATAGGGTGGAAGGCATTTTTAAATTGAATCTTTTTTTCTGTAGTAATTTTGGGTAATAACGCATTGATATCTTTTGCATAGCTCGCTTTTGAAGCTATTACATCTAAATGTGTTAAGTATTCTAGATATGCTTGTAATAAAGGCGTAAAAGGACGAATAACACTTGCTAATTCTTTTAAAATTTTTGTTACTTCTTGCTGTTCTTCATAGGCTAAATCTTGTAGCTCTCTGCTGTAATTTAATGTTGCCTGAGGTGCAATATATACGATACTTCCTGTTTTGGAAGCACCTAAAAAATTTCCAGTTACTTTTCGTCGATACATTGCAGAAACTGCTAATACTCTATGATTGTCAACAACGGTTTCTCGGATATCATCTAAATACCCCAAAGCGCTATATTTACTCAGGTCTTTTGTAAAACTTTCACCTATTTTTCCTCGAATTTTAGAAATATCTTTTCTGATTTTCTTTAACACCAGAGAGGCATTATTAGCAACTTCACCATAAGGAGTTACTATTTTTTTTATGGCATCAATAACAACGGTTGTTAGCTCTAGTTGTTGACTAACTTGAAACAGTGTAGAAAAATAGCTCTCAAATTTTTTAAAGAATTCTAAAAGATCATTGGCAGTTTCTGAGAGTGTTGCAATTTTTAAAAATGCGGTAGCTTCTAAAAAACTATTTTCAATATTCAGTGTAAAAATTTCTTGTGAGATGTTTTCAAAAGCGTGGTTGGGAACCTTATTTTCGCTAATAAATGAAGACAGGTATTCATTGACTAGTTGTAATTCTTTGTGCAAATTTTCAGAATCAACAATAGGTTTAATTGCTAAGACTTGCTCTTTTCCTAAATCAGAAATACAATGGTTTGCTACTTGTTCTAAAACCGTATTAAATTCTAAATCTTGTAATGTTTTTTCTGAAATGTTTTTAGCCAAAATACTATCTTTGATATTTTGACAAAAATAAGAAAGTATGCAACTAAATATAGCGGATTCATGGAAAAATATTTTGGAACCGGAATTTGAAAAACCCTATTTTAAGAGTTTGGACGATTTTGTAAAGTCAGAATATCAAAATTCGATATGCTATCCGAAGGGAAAAGACATTTTTTCGGCTTTTGATTTTTGCTCTTTTGATGCTATAAAAATTGTAATTATTGGTCAAGATCCCTACCACGGAATTGGACAAGCTAATGGATTGTGTTTTTCGGTTGCTGATGAAATAAAGCATCCACCATCATTGATCAATATTTTTAAAGAATTGTATGCAGATCTTCAAAAACCAATTCCGAAGAGTGGAAATTTAGAACACTGGGCAACACAAGGTGTTTTGTTGTTAAATGCCACGTTGACTGTAAAGGCACACGAAGCAGGAAGTCATCAAAAGAAAGGCTGGGAACAATTTACAGATGCTGTGATTGCTCAAATTTCTGAACAATGTGATGGAGTGGTGTTTTTGCTTTGGGGAGGTTTTGCTAAAAAGAAAGGTGCAAAAATAAATACCAATGCGCATTGTGTGTTAAGTGCTGGGCATCCATCGCCATTAAGTGCAAATAGAGGATATTGGTTTGGAAATCAACATTTTTCTAAAGCCAATGCATATTTAAAAAGTATTGGGAAGCAGGAAATAGATTGGTAAGTAAATCATAACTATCTTATTGTCATTCCCTTGCACCTATTGTCGGTTTTACCTGCCGAAGGTAGGAGGTGGTAAAGATCAGAGTTTTATAGATGGCCAAAGGGGTATTAAGCGAGTATGTTTGGATTCCGCATCAAGTGCGGAATGACAAGCGAACAATAAAGAATGTCTTCAGAAACAGTCTGTGCATCCCGATAGTGATCGGAATTTCAAGGAACGTGTTATCCACCAACACGTTTTACATTGTATCCATCTTTTTTTAAAATATCCATTATTTTATCTCTAAAATTTCCTTGGATAATGATTTCTCCATCTTTGCTACTTCCACCAACGCCACAGCTGCTTTTTAATTTCTTTCCTAAGATTTTTAGATTGTTTTCTGACCCTTTAAAACCCTTAATGATCGTAACGGTTTTTCCACCACGGCCTTTGTTAGAAAAATGGGCTTCTAAATATTGCTTGTTGTTTCCCATAGTTTCAGTAGTCTCTGTTTCAGAGGGGTTGAAGTCGTTATTTGTAGAAAACACAAAACCTCCTAAATCGGATAAGCTTCCTAGTTTTTTAGCCATTTCTACTTTGATTTTTTAATTTTTTGATAAGCAAATATCAACACACTCATCGATTCTATAATGACACCAATGAACACCAACGTGTAATTATCAACGATGTTATAATACTTTAGAGTCAAGGCTAAAAGCACCAATACGCAGCCAAGAAGAAACAAATATATTGCTACTTTTTCGTTCATTTTTTTATCAACCCTAATTCAAGCAAACGTTCATTTAAAAATTCTCCAGCTGTGATGTCATCAAATTGTTTTGGATGGTCTTTATCAATACAACTTTCCAATACATTTAATTTCATGTCACTAATTGGATGCATAAAAAATGGAATTGAATACCGAGAACTTCCCCAAGTTTCTTTGGGTGGGTTTACAACTCGGTGAATGGTAGATTTTAGTTTGTTATTGCTATGACGAGAAAGCATATCTCCAACATTAATCATCAATTCATCTGGCTGTGCAATGGCATCTAGCCATTCTCCATCATGATTTTGAACCTGCAAGCCTTTTCCTTGAGCACCCATTAATAAAGTAATCAAATTGATGTCTCCATGTGCCGCAGCACGTTCAGCATTTTTAGGTTCAGATTTTATTGGTGGATAATGAATTGGACGTAAAATGCTATTTCCGTTTTTGATATATGGATCAAAATAGTGCTCTTCCAATTTAAGATGAAGTGCTAGAGAACGCAAAACATATTTAGCTGTTTTTTCTAGCATTATGTAGGTTTTTTTGCCAACTTCGTTGAAGTTTTGAAGCTCATTAACGGTGATGTTCTTCGGGTATTCTTCGGATAATGCTGGATTGTTTTCTACATATTGACCAAAATGCCAAAACTCTTTTAAGTCTCCTTCTTTTTTCCCTTTAGCACTTTCTTTTCCAAAGGAAACATAGCCACGCTGACCACCAATTCCTTCGATTTCGTACTGCTGTTTTACGGAAACAGGTAAGTCAAAGAAGTTTTTAATTTCACGATATAAATTATCAACGAGTACATCATCTAAAAAATGACCTTTTAATGCTACAAACCCAATGTTTTCATAAGCATTACCGATGTCTTCTATAAACCGTTGTTTTTTGTCTTTATCATCAGATAGGAAATCTGCTAAATTGACACTAGGTATTTTTTTCATTATTTACAAGATTGTATGTGTACAAGACACAAAGTTACTACAAACACCGAAATATTATGCAATTATTTATTAATAAAAGGGATGGTGTATGAAATGGTGTAGTTGAATCCAAAGCCAGTTTTACTTTCAAAAACCCTATTAAATCCTGGAGCATAGAGCGTTTTAAAATTGTCAGGATCTTTTATACTCAATAGAATTTTGTAGGAAACACTGAATCCTAAAAACAAATTCTTAAAGGTTTCTGCTTTTAGTCCTATCATAAATTCAGTCCAATGTGCATGTAAACCTTTTGTTGTACTTGCTGTTGTGTTCAATTCTCCAGGGAAATAAGTACTTCCTGTATTGGATGTATAACTGTTTAAGGTTTGGTCAAAAGCACTAAATCCATAACGGAATCCTAAATAGACTTCATTATTCATATCCAGCCAGTTTTTATAGGTGTTATAATTTACACCTAATTTTAGATATGAACCTTTAGCTGTAGAATTGGTGTAGTCTTCAATCGTTGTTTTCTTTTCGTAGCCTAACTCTGTAGCGATGTACAGGTTTTTAGAAATTCGGTAATCTCCAACAATTTCAAATCCACTAAAATCAGAATCTGCAAGACCCAAAATAGGTTTGCTGATGTCTATACCCAGTCTTAAACCATATGGTGTTTTGTATGTTATGGTGTCTTTTTCTTGTTCTTGAGCAACGCCAATTGCCATAAACAACAAAAAACAAAGACTAATGAAATATTTGAACATGTGCTGCTGTTTCATTATCGATTGTTATTAAAGTTGATGGCGTAAAAGAGCGCACCCAGCCATTGTCTGACGTAATGCTAACATCGTTAAAAGTAGTTTTATATCCACAAGAACGAGAGACATACACATCTTCGGGTGTATATTTTATAGTAATTTTATTGTACTTATTATCTGCTATGTTCCCTGAAGTGGAATTCATTTTAAAATGATACACGGTTTCTGTAGCGTTTACATGTAATGGAATAACAATTGAATCTAATGTAACACTTTTATAGCTTGCAATGGTGTCTTTTCCATCTGCCCAAACCGATACTCGTTCTACATTTTTAACTTCAGTAGGATTTGTACTGTCATAAAAACGTAAGATCAAATTAGGAGTGTTTGGCAACAAACAAATATCGTCTTTTTCACAGGCGCTAAAAGCCATGGTTATAAGGAAGACAAATAGGATGTTTTTTTTCATGTGATTGTAAACGGGTAAAAGTTTATTTTTATGACTAGAATATAAATTAACTGATAAGTTTTCTTTTACACAAATAAACAGTTAAACAATTTAACGCTTTTCTAATAAAACTACATTTTCTACATGATGTGTTTGCGGAAACATATCTACAGCTTGTGTTTTTGCAATGTTGTATTCTTCTTTCATCAAAGCCAAGTCACGTGCTTGTGTTGCTGAGTTACAGCTTACATATACAATGCGTTGTGGCAAAATGTTTAAGAGTTGTTCTACTACTTTTTTATGCATTCCGTCTCTTGGTGGATCTGTGATAATCACATCTGGTTGTCCATGTTGTTTGATGAATTCTGATGTAAAGACTTCTTTCATGTCACCCACATAAAACTCTGTATTGTCAATTTTATTGAGTGTAGCATTTTGTTTTGCATCTTCAATGGCTTCTGGCACTGATTCAACACCAATTACTTTGCGGGCTTTTTTTGCTACAAATTGCGCAATGGTTCCAGTTCCTGTATACAAATCATATACCAGTTCTTTGCCTGTCAATCCAGCAAAATCACGAGTAATTTTATACAACTCATATGCTTGATCAGAATTGGTTTGATAAAAAGACTTGGCGTTGATTTTAAATCGCAAGCCTTCCATTTCTTCAAAAATATGATCTCTTCCTGCATATAAAACAACTTCTTGATCATAAATGGTATCGTTTGCTTTTCCGTTGATAACATATTGCAATGACGTTATTTGAGGGAATTTATCTAGAATGAAATTCAACAGCAATTCACGTTTCTCTTTGTCTTCCTTATAATATTGAATGGTCAACATAATTTCTCCAGTAGACACAATGCGCAACATCATGGTACGCAACAAACCGTCTTGTTCTCTAGGATTGAAAAAAGCAATGTCGTTTTCAATAGCAAATACTTTAATGGAGTTTCTGATATCGTTAGAAGGATCTTCTTGTAAATGGCAGGTGTTGATGTCTAAGATTTTGTCCCACATTCCAGAAATATGAAAACCTAACGCATTTCTATTGTCAATTTCTTCATCAGAGTTGATCTCTTCATAGGTGAGCCAACGACTTGAAGAAAATGAAAATTCCATTTTATTTCTATAGAAATAGGTTTTTTCACAACCTAAAATGGGCGTAATTTCTGGCAATTCTAAATGGCCAATTCTAATAAGGTTGTTGGTAATTTCTTTTTCCTTGTAAAACAATTGATCTTCATATTTCATATGTTGCCACTTGCAACCTCCACAATGTTCAAAATGCTCACAAACAGGCGCTGTTCTTTTGTCAGAAAGTTTGTGGAATTTTACAGCATTTCCTTCGTAATATGCTTTTCGCTTTCGCCCAGTTTGTATATCTACAACATCACCAGGAACAGTGTTTGTTAAGAAAATTACTCGACCGTCAGGAGCTTTAGCAACTGTTTTTCCACGTGCACCAGCATCTATTACTTCTATGTTTTCAAAAATGACTCTCGTCTTCTTTTTTCTACTCATGCTGCAAAAATAATAATCGTTCTACCATTTTAACCTAAATATTTCAATTATCTTTAGAGGAACTTCAAATTAAAATGAACCTTTTTCTTTTATTGACGTCTATGGTATGAAATCAATGATCAAAAACAGCAAACATAAAGCAGATACAGCTCTGGTAATTGCCTATCAATCTGGTCATCAAAAAGCATTTGCTACATTGGTGGAAAGATGGCATTTGCAATTTTGTAAATTTGCGTATTGGTATGTGAAAGATGCCGATGTAGCGAAGGATATTGCACAAGAAAGCTGGACGGTTATATATAAAAAATTAAACACGTTAGAGCAGCCAGGGAAATTTAAAAGTTGGGCAATTAGCATTGTTAATAGAAAGGCAATTGATTGGATTCGAGCAGTAAATCGTGAACAAAAAAAACGAAACAGTTTTTATGATGAAAATTCTGGCACTAAAATTTTTGTTGAGGAAAACAATGATCAGCAGCATATAAAGTCGCTCTTAAAGAAAGCAATAGAGAAGTTGTCTTTGGATCAAAAAATAGTTATTCAACTGTTTTATACCGAAGAGTATTCGCTAAAACAAATAAGTAATTTGTTAGACATTTCAGTTGGAACCGTAAAATCAAGATTGTTTCATGCAAGAGAAAAATTAAAATCAGCGGTACAGCGTTGAACGAGCATATTTTTATAACTAAAAAAATAATTTAAAAAACGTAATCATGAGTAACTATACAGAAGAAATCGACAAATTAATTAAAGAAACATTAACGCAAGAAGAAGCGAAATTTTATGATGGATTAGAAGAACAAAATGTTTTTCAAATGCTCGGAGGGCTTTTTCAAGGTAAAAACAAATGGCTACTACTGCTAATGAACATTGTAGTTTTAGTATTTTTTGTACTATTTATTTATTGTGTTGTTCAATTTTTTAACGTGGAAAGCACCAAAGATCTGCTGATGTGGGGCATTGGGGGACTTATGTCTTTATCTGCAGTGAGCATGTTGAAACTCTTTGCCTGGATGCAAATGGATAAAAACGCTATTTTAAGAGAAATAAAAAGATTGGAATTACAAGTGTCTTCTTTAGCAGGAAGAGTCTCTAAATAAGCTTTTTTAGGTTTCAAAAATTAAATTTTAGGAGATGATTTATATTTAGTAATTTGCAACCCTTAAGGGATGATTTCTTTCCCACGCTGAATTTTCGAACTTTCGAAAGGATAAAGGTAGAGAAGGAATGGTTATTTTATCAATTTAAAACATATTAAAATGGCTATTTTAGACCAAATTACATCACAACAAGCAATTGAATTAGAAAACAAGTACGGAGCACACAATTACCATCCGCTTCCTGTGGTGTTGAGCAGGGGAGAAGGCGTATATGTGTGGGACGTAGAAGGAAAAAAATATTATGATTTTTTATCGGCATATTCTGCCGTTAATCAAGGGCATTGTCATCCAAAGATTGTGGAAGCAATGACAAAACAAGCAAAAACATTGAGTTTAACGTCTCGAGCATTTTACAATGATGTGTTGGGAGTGTATGAAAAATTCGCAACAGAGTATTTTGGTTTTGACAAAATATTGCCAATGAACACAGGTGCTGAAGCGGTTGAAACGGCTTTAAAACTATGTAGAAGATGGGCGTATGAAGTAAAAGGAATTGCAGAAAACAAGGCGAAAATCATTGTGTGTGAAAACAATTTTCATGGAAGAACCACCACCATTATTTCTTTTTCTAACGACCCTGTTGCTTGTAAAAACTTTGGTCCATTTACCAATGGATTTATAAAAATAGAGTACAATAATTTAAAAGCATTAGAAGAAGCTTTAGAAAACGATGCTAATATTGCTGGTTTTTTGGTAGAGCCTATTCAAGGAGAAGCAGGAGTGTATGTGCCTTCAGAAGGGTATTTAACTGCAGCAAAAGCATTGTGTAAAAAGCACAATGTATTGTTTATTGCCGATGAAGTACAAACAGGAATTGCAAGAACAGGTCAATTATTGGCAGTGAATCATGAAAATGTAACACCAGATATTTTAATTCTTGGAAAAGCATTGAGTGGTGGAGCTTACCCAGTTTCGGCTGTTTTTGCCAATGATCCTATTATGGATGTGATTACTCCAGGAAGTCACGGTTCTACTTTTGGAGGAAACCCAATTGCTGCTGCTGTAGCTATTGCTGCATTAGAAGTTGTGAAAGAAGAGAACTTGGCAGAGAATGCAGAACGCTTGGGGCAGTTGTTTAGAAAAGAAATTACTGCTTTTGCAAAGGATAATGACCTGATAAATTTAGTGCGAGGAAAAGGCTTATTGAACGCTATTTTAATCAATGATACAGAAGAGAGCTCAACGGCTTGGGATATCTGTATCAAATTGCGTGACAATGGTTTGTTGGCAAAACCAACACATGGAAACATCATTCGTTTTGCGCCGCCTTTGGTCATGAACGAGGCACAATTGATGGATTGTGTTTCGATCATAAAAACAACAATTTCTGAATTTAGGAAATAAGAAAAAAAAGGAGCGATTTTTAAATCGCTCCTTTTTTATTATTGATTCTCCATCAACTGTCTAGATTGCTCCATGAGCACATCCCAACCAATATTATTGATTTGATAAATTGTATAAGACAGGTACAAAACATTAATGATCACTACCACTAAAGCTATTATTTTACCTGTATAGATGCTATCTTGATTGTCATAAGCATCAGGGTTTTCGGCATACTTTTTTAACTCCGAGCGCGCGATAATAAAAGCGATAGCAGCTGGTAGTAATCCAAATCCAGCACAACAACACAAAGGAAGTCCTAAAATTGCTAAAATATAAATAAGTGTAGCGTACTGAAGTTTTTGTGTTTCCATAATTTGTTAGGTGATTTTTATAAGGTAACTGGTTACAATGATTAGAATAGTAATGACCGCCAAAGAAACCATGATTTTTTTACCTTGCTTAAATTGAAACTTTAGATTTAGAAGGGCAAACACAATTAAAATTAGGATTGTGTAAATTGCAGGGTAGGTTTTAAAAGCTTCTACAAAATCACCTTTTAAGATAAAAATAATAGCACGTTGAAATCCACAGCCCAAGCAATCAACTCCAAAAAGTTTTTTGTTTAAGCAAGGCAACATATAGTCTTCTAGATTTAAAAACATTGATTAAGCAATTCTGTTTCAATCAAATTTTTGATTTTTAAACGATTAAATGCAAATTTAGTATTTTCACAGTAATAATAAAGATAAAAAAATGAAGAAAATATTGTTTTACACTACCGTTTTTAGCCTTATTTTTGCAAGCGCTTGTAAAAATGACTCCATGAAAGATAGTAGTACAGTCCCTCCAGTAGCTGATAAAATTCCGGCAGAATTAGAAATTCATGGAGATATAAGAATTGATAATTATTTTTGGATGCGTTTGTCCGATGAACAGAAGAACGCAAAAAAGAAGGACGATCAAACAACCAAGGTTTTTGACTATTTGAATTCGGAAAACTCTTATTATGAAGAGGTTACGGAGCATACAAATAATTTTCAAACAACGCTGTTTGAAGAAATGAAATCTCGTATCAAAGAAGATGATGAGTCGGTTCCCTACAAAAAGAATGGCTATTTTTATAGTACACGTTATGAGACAGGACAACAATATCCTATCTATGCACGTAAAAAAGGAAATTTAGAAGCAGAAGAACACATCGTTTTCGATGTAAATGAAGAGGCAGTAGGGCATGACTATTTTCAATTGGGCGGATTGAATGTGAGTCCTAATAATACATTAGTAGCTTTTTCAGTAGACACCATTAGCAGAAGACAATATGTTTTACGGATTAAAAACCTAGAAACTGGAAAAATTTATGATGATGTGATCACAAACACAACAGGAGGTTCTGTTTGGGCAAATGACAATCAAACACTTTTCTATACCAAAAAAGATCCTGTTACCCTAAGAAGTACTCAGATATACAAACATGTTTTAGGAACGGATGTTGCTGATGATGTGCTTGTTTTTCATGAAAAGGATGAGACTTTTGGGACTTCTGTTTCAAAAACAAAATCTCAAAAATACATTGTCATAGCATCGTATAGCACATTGTCTACAGAGTATCAAGTATTGGATGCAGACAATCCGAATGGAAAATTTAAAGTGATTCAACAAAGAACGCGTGATTTAGAATATAGCATTGCTCATTCTGAAGATTCTTTTTACATCTTAACCAATAAAGATGGCGCGAAGAATTTTAAATTGATGAAAACATCAATTCATAAAACGAGCAAAGAAAATTGGGTAGATGTAATTGCGCACCGAGAGGAAACGTTGCTTGAAGATATTTCGATTTTTAAGGACTATTTAGTGTTGGAAGAACGTACAAATGGGTTGTCTGAAATTAGAATCAAGCGTTGGGACAATACCAAAGATGATTATTTACCATTTGACGAAGAAACGTACACGGCAAGTGTGTATGCAAATCCAGATTTTGATACCGATATGTTACGATATTCCTATAATTCTATGACAACACCAAGTTCTGTCATCGATTTTAACATGAAAGACAAATCGAAAGAAATTAAAAAGGAGCAAGAAGTTTTAGGAGGAAAGTTCGATAAAAATAATTATACAAGTAAGCGTGTTTGGGCTAAGGCAAGAGATGGTAAGAAAGTCGCCATTTCTTTAGTCTACAGAAAAGACACTAAGTTACATGAAGAAACGCCATTGCTTTTATATGCATACGGTTCTTACGGATATACAATTCCTGATGGATTTAGTACTACGCGTTTAAGTTTGTTGGACAGAGGATTTGTATTTGCACTTGCACATATCAGAGGTAGTGAATATTTGGGAAGACATTGGTATGAAGATGGAAAGTTGTTACATAAGAAAAATACCTTTACAGATTTTATAGATTGTTCTAAATATTTAATTAAAAACAAGTACACATCGGCAGGACATTTATATGCAATGGGAGGCTCGGCAGGAGGCTTGTTAATGGGAGCCATCGTAAATATGAATCCAGAATTGTACAACGGTATTGTTGCTGCAGTACCTTTTGTAGATGTTGTTTCAACGATGTTGGATGAAAGTATCCCGTTGACAACAGGAGAATTTGATGAATGGGGAAATCCGAAGGATAAAGAATATTATACCTATATTAAAAGTTATTCTCCTTACGACCAAGTAGTGGAAAAAGCATATCCAAATATGTTGATAACGACAGGTTTACACGATTCTCAGGTGCAATATTGGGAGCCGGCAAAGTGGGTAGCGAAAATAAGAGCATTAAAGACCGATTCAAATATATTGCTACTGCATACAAACATGGAAGCTGGTCACGGAGGAGCTTCTGGAAGGTTTGATGCATTGAAAGAGACAGCAAGAGATTATTCGTTTTTATTAGATTTAGAAAACAACATCAAATAATTGAAAGATCAATTACGTTTAGTTTTTTAAAGAAGTAAAGAATTTAAAGTGAACACAAGAAAAAGAATGACAAGAAATAACGGAATCACAAAAAGCATATTGGACCTAATAGGTGAAACACCACTACTTGAGTTGCAGACAATCACAAAAGACTTAAAAGGGACTTTTTATGCGAAATTAGAAGCCTTCAACCCTGGGCATTCTACAAAAGATAGAATTGCGATTCACATCATTGAAAATGCTGAAAAGAAAGGGATTCTAAAACCTGGAGATACTATTGTAGAAACAACTTCAGGAAATACTGGTTTTAGCTTAGCGATGATAAGTATTATAAAAGGTTACAAATGCATTTTGGCAATAAGTAACAAGTCTTCGCAAGATAAAATAGACATGTTAAAAGCAATGGGAGCAGAAGTACATGTTTGTCCAGCTAGTGTTCCTGCAAATGACCCACGTTCTTATTATGAAGTTGCAAAACGAATTCATAAGGAAACTCCGGGTTCTATTTACATCAATCAGTATTTTAATGAACTAAATATAGATGCGCACTACCAAACAACAGGGCCAGAAATTTGGAAACAAACCAATGGAAAAATTACACACCTTGTAGCTGCTTCTGGTACTGGAGGTACCATTTCTGGTGTTGCAAAGTATTTAAAAGAGCAAAACCCGAATGTTAAAATTTTAGGAGTGGATGCTTTTGGCTCTGTATTAAAAAAATACCACGAAACCGGAGAATTTGATGAATCCGAAATAGGACCTTACCGTATCGAAGGGTTAGGGAAAAATTTAATTCCGGATGCCACTGATTTTGATATTATCGATGTTTTTGAAAAAGTAACAGACAAGCACGCTGCCATTAAAGCACGTGAAATTGTAAGCAAAGAAGGGATTTTTCCTGGGTATACAAGCGGAGCGGTAATGCAAGCAACAGAACAATATGCAACCATGGGAATGTTCGATGAAAACAGTCATGTTGTCCTAATTTTTCCTGATCATGGGTCGAGATACATGAATAAAATATATAATGATGTTTGGATGCAAGAGCAAGGATTCTTAAAACTTGAAAATCAAGAAAGTAGAGTTGTGAATCTATAAAATACAATTACGAAATATAAAAAGCCTCTGATGTCAGAGGCTTTTTATTTGAATATCTTTAAAAATTCAGTTAATTTGCAATGCAAAAGTGAAGAAAATGAAAGACTTATTTGAAAGAATAAAACGCGATAAAGGACCTCTTGGGAAATGGGCAGATGTGGCAGAAGGGTATTATGTGTTTCCAAAACTAGAAGGCCCGATTTCTAACAGAATGTTATTTAATGACAAGAGAGTAATTACTTGGAGCATTAATGATTACTTAGGGTTGGCAAATCATCCAGAGGTTTTGAAAGTTGATGGAGATGCAGCAGCAGAGCACGGAATGGCATACCCAATGGGGGCTAGAATGATGTCTGGACACACCGTTTTTCATGAGCAACTAGAAAAAGAATGTGCTGATTTTGTAGAAAAAGAAGCCGCATATTTAGTGAATTTCGGATACCAAGGAATGGTTTCTGCGATTGATGCTTTGGTTACTAAAAATGACGTGATTGTTTATGATATGGATACGCATGCATGTATTATTGATGGAGTTCGATTGCATGCAGGAAAGCGTTTTGTATATAAACACAACGATATAGAAAGTTTTGAAAAGAACTTACAAAGAGCGACTAAAATGTCAGAAAAAACAGGAGGAGGAATTCTTGTGATTTCTGAAGGTGTTTTTGGTATGCGTGGACAACAAGGAAAATTAAAAGAAATAGTTGCTTTAAAAAAGACCTATAATTTTAGATTGCTGGTAGATGACGCACATGGTTTTGGAACTTTAGGAGATCGAGGTAGAGGTACTGGTTTTGAGCAAGGCATACAAGACGGTATTGATGTTTATTTTGCAACCTTTGCAAAATCGATGGCTGGAATAGGTGCTTTCTTTGCTGCTGATAAAGAAGTTATACAGTACTTGCAATACAATATGAGATCTCAAATATTTGCAAAGTCATTGCCAATGGCAATGGTAAAAGGCGCATTAAAAAGATTGGATATGTTGCGTACCATGCCGGAATTAAAAGATAAATTATGGAAAAACACCAATGCATTACAAAGCGGATTAAAAAAAGCAGGGTTTGATTTAGGAGATACAGAAACCTGCATAACACCTGTGTTTTTAAAAGGTGAGATACCAGAAGCGATGGCAATGGTAAACGATTTGCGAGAAAATTATAGTGTGTTTTGTTCTATTGTAGTATACCCAGTAATTCCTAAAGGGTTGATTATTTTAAGGTTGATACCTACCGCAACACATACTCAAGAAGATGTTGATGAAACCATTACTGCTTTTTCTGGAATACGAAGTAAGTTAGAAAGTGGTGTTTACAAACGGATCGCAGCCGCATTAATAATATAATATGTTGTAAAAAAAAAGCATTAAAAAAGCCTCAAGTAATCTTGAGGCTTTTGTGTTTTTTAACGTTCTCTGCGTCTTCTTCCGAATCCACCAGACTTTCTGTCTCCTCCAGAATTTCTATCAGGTCTGTCAGTGGTTCTAGATCTTCTTTCTGAAGAGCCGCTTTTTTTATCAGAACTACGTCTTCTTCCAAATCCGCCTCCGCTGTCTTTACTTCCAAAAGATTTTTTTCCACGTCTTCGTCCGCCGCCTCCGCCATCGCGTTCTTTTTTGGTGATTTCAATATTTACATTTCTACCATTAAACTCTGGGCTGTTTGCTTCAAAAGCTTCTAAAGTTCCGCCTTCATGGTTTTTGTCAATCTCAAAGAAAGAGAAGGTGTCTAAAATATCTATGGCTCCAATATCTATATTGTCTGTAATTCGTTGGTCGTTGATCAAACCAATTAAACTAGCAGGGTTTAAATTGTCTTTTCTACCAATATTGATAAAGAAACGTGTCATGTTTTCATCTCTAGCTCTCCCTCTAGATGAGCTAGCGTCTTTTCTAGAAAGGTCATTTAAATCAGGAGCTTTATCATAATATGATAAGAAGGAGTTGAACTCTAAAGAAACAAATTTCTTAATCAATTCTTCTCTGTCCAAGCCTTCTAGCTTTTCGTATATGCTTGGTAAAAAAGTATCTATTTGCTGGTTTACTTCAATGTTCTGTACCTTGTCAATTAAGTGCATTAATTGGTTTTGACAAATTTCCTTTCCAGAAGGAACAGCAACCTCTTTAAATTTCTTTTTGATAATTCGCTCAATAGAACGGACTCTCCCTTTTTCTTTTCCGTTTACCAATGCAATTGAAATTCCTGTTTTTCCAGCTCTACCAGTTCTACCACTTCTGTGGGTGTAATTTTCTATCTGATCAGGTAATTTATGATTGATAACATGTGTTAAGTTTGTTACATCCAGTCCACGAGCAGCAACATCAGTTGCAACTAAAATTTGAATGGTTTTTTTTCTAAATTTATCCATCACACCATCACGTTGTCCTTGTGATAAGTCTCCGTGTAATGCATCTGCGCTATACCCATCTTTGATTAGGTTGTTCGCAACTTCTTGTGTTTCTCTACGGGTTCTACAAAAAACGATTGCATAAATATCAGTATTGACATCGGCAATTCTTTTTAATGCAGGGTATCGAGTTCTTTCAGTAACTAAATAGTACTCATGACTTACACTATCTGCACCTTGATTTTTTTGTCCAGAAGTGATTTCTACAGGATTATCCATGTAGTTTCTAGCAATTGACTCTACTTCTTTAGGGAATGTAGCAGAGAATAATAAGGTTTGTTTTGTGTCTGGAGTCGCTTCTAAAACTTGATCTAATTCGTCTTTGAAACCCATATTTAGCATTTCATCTGCTTCATCTAAAACAATCCATTGGATGTTTCCTAATTTCAATGCTCTACGTTTGATTAAGTCTACAGTCCTTCCAGGAGTTCCTACTACAATTTGAGAACCTCTTTTTAATGATCTGATTTGCTCATCAATATTGGTACCACCATAAACAGTAGTTACTTTTATTTCTGGGATGTATTTAGCAAAATCTTGTATGTTTTTTCCAATTTGAACAGCTAGTTCTCTAGTTGGAGATAAAATGATTGCTTGTGTGTTTTTGCTGTTTCTGTCTATTTTTTCTATTATAGGCAGGCTAAACGCAGCTGTTTTACCAGTTCCTGTTTGTGCAAATGCTTTTAAATCTTGTGTAGATGCAATTACTTGTGGAATTGCTTTTTCTTGAATTACTGTAGGATTTTCATATCCCAAATCTGTTAAGGCTTTGTTGATTTCTTCTTTAAGCCCCAACTCTAAAAATGTTGACATTCTGTGAATTGTTATGAATTCACAGATACCAGTATCTGTAAACTCGGATTATAAATTTTCGCTATAGATTTTTTAATACTTAATCTCTGGGTATTAACAATCTACATTATAGTGTCCTTTAAATTAAAGGCGTGCAAATGTACGGTAAATAAATGGATAGAACTAGGAATTAGTTTTTTTGCAATTTCTCAAGCTGTACATTGATCATACGGCTATTTATGGAAGTGTAGCCATTGCTTAAAACACCTTTTTTACTCACTAAAAGGGTCCTGGGTAGTTTACTTGTTAAAAATAAATTAGCTTTACTAGATTGCTCAATATAATATTGATTTTTAATATCAATACCTTTTACAAGTTCAAAATTTGTAGTAGCGAACTTAATTCCTATAAAAGTTACTTTCGGAAATTTCTGACTTAAGTGATTAATTCTTGATGTTAAATAGGAGCTGGAAATGTATTTCGGGTTCCAAAAATAAAGGACACTATTCTTACCTTTGATAAGCTTTTGAATTCTGTGCGTTGTTTTGTTATAATCAATAATTTTGAAATTATGAATCTTACTTCCTTTGCGAATAGCTGTGACATCATTCAGTAAGCGTTGCACATGTTTTTTATCGTCAATGTCCGAGCTTAACTTAAAGAATGTGTAAAAGGCTTTTTTGTCAACGGCGCAACTTGATTTTTTGTAAAAATCATTAATGAGTATGTTTTTTAAAAACGTATTTTTTAATTTTTCGTTACTAATGTTTTTATTTGCCGAGTTTAGAAGTGTAATGATAAAATCTTTTTTATCAGGTGTCATCCCCTTTGAATATGCGTCGTTGTGCAACCGCTCAAGAATATATCGACTATAAGGGCCAAAAATAATTAAAGAATCTTTGTTTGTGTTGATGTTCTTTCTGTAATTGTAAAATGTGCTGCCTACTTTTGGAGAAGTAGTTACACGCATTTTTCTTCTATGTACTTCTGTATATCTTTCAAACCTGTTATAAATAGGATATTTTGCGGCGATATCTAACAAGAGCAAGTAGTCGTCAGAGAGTGCTGAGTTTTTGGCTTTAAAAGCATTGATTTTCAATTGTTTTAAAGCGAGAACAGAGTCTAATTTCACTTTAAATGCAGTAGGTTTTAAATTGTAGAAAGAATACAGTGTGTAATTTTTAACATCTTTTTCACTTTCTACAAAACAATCTATAAGAATGTTGTTTTTTCCAGCGCCTTTCCCACTAAAAACTAACGATTCATCAAAATCCCAAGTATTCAATCGAATCAAAATACTGTCTTGTGGCTCTATGTATGCATATTGATATTCTGGGCCGTGTTTGAAATGATAAAGGCCTTCTTTAAAATTTTCATACTTCCCCATAAACCTGTTGTCATCATCCAAGAATAAGCTATCAATCACTTTGTCTTGATTGTGTAATACAACAAAATTTGTTTTTGGGTTGATGATCTTTCCTCCAAAATAAGTCGTCGTTTTTTTATCGCCCGTTTCACAACTTGTGAGTAGGATGATTGCTGAAAAAGTAAAAAAATAATTTAAAAAAAATCGCATTTAATTAGACGTCATTATTATAAGGACAAAAATAGCCATTCAATAGCTATAAACTTGTTAATTACCTGTTAAAAATAAGGGCATAATTCTTATTTTAAAAACACACTGAACGGTACTTTTTATTTGAGATACGCACCCGTAATATCGTCCTCAATATTTTAATTTAAGAGTGTAAAAAGTAACAAAGGTTAATTTTATTTTATACTTTCGCAAAAATTTTAAATACATTAAAAAATGCTTTCAGTTACTAACTTATCAGTTCAATTTGGTAAACGTGTTTTGTTTGATGAAGTAAATACTAAATTTGTGCAGGGTAACTGTTATGGTATTATTGGAGCAAATGGTTCAGGAAAATCTACGTTCTTAAAAATCATTTCAGGAAAACAAGACCCAACTTCTGGTCATGTTCATTTAGAAAAAGGAAAAAGAATGTCAGTATTATCGCAAGATCACTTTGTTTTTGACGAGGTTCCTGTTCTAGAAACTGTAATGATGGGAAACAAGGAATTGTTTGCAATCAAAAAAGAAATGGACACTTTGTATGCAGATTATACAGATGAAAATGCAGAGAAAATAGGTGAGTTGCAAGTGTCTTTTGAAGAGATGAATGGTTGGAATGCAGATTCTGATGCTGCAGCAATGTTATCTAACTTGGGAATTAAAGAAGATTTACATTATTCTTTGATGAAAGATTTAGATGGAAAACAAAAAGTACGTGTGCTGTTATCACAAGCCTTATTTGGGAGTCCAGATGTATTGATTATGGATGAGCCAACCAATGATTTGGATTTTGAAACCATTAATTGGTTAGAGAATTTTTTAGCAAATTATGACAATACAGTAATTGTAGTATCGCATGACCGTCACTTTTTAGATGCTGTTTGTACACATGTTTCTGATATTGATTTTGGAAAAATAAATCACTTTTCAGGAAATTATACGTTTTGGTACGAATCGAGTCAGTTGGCTGCAAAACAACGTGCTCAACAAAATAAGAAAGCAGAAGATAAGAAGAAGGAATTGGAAGAGTTTATTCGTCGTTTTTCTGCAAATATGGCAAAGTCTAAACAGGCAACAAGTCGTAAAAAAATGATTGAAAAGTTGAATGTAGACGATATCAAGCCATCAAGTAGACGCTATCCTGCAATTATTTTTGAAAGAGAAAGAGTTGCCGGAGATCAAATTTTAAATATAGAAGGATTGTCTAAAAGTTTTGAAGGAGAAGTATTGTTTCAAGACGTGCATGTCAATTTAAATAGAGGAGATAAAGTAGTTATTATTTCTAAAAATTCAAGAGCTGTTACTGCTTTTTATCAAATTTTGAATGGCAATGAAAAAGCAGATACTGGAGATTATAAATGGGGAGTAACGACCAATCAATCTTATTTACCACTAGAAAATGCATCATTTTTCAAAAATTCAGAACTAGATTTGGTAGACTGGCTACGTCAATATGCGAAGACAGAAGAGGAAAGAGAAGAAGTGTTTTTAAGAGGTTTTTTAGGGAAAATGATTTTCAGTGGGGAAGAAGCCTTAAAAAAATGTAATGTTTTGTCTGGAGGAGAAAAGGTACGTTGTATGTTGTCTCGAATGATGATGACCAGAGCGAATATTTTACAGTTAGATGAACCAACAAATCACTTGGATTTAGAATCAATTCAGGCATTGAATAACTCGTTGATTAATTTTAAAGGAACCGTGTTGTTTTCTACACACGATCATGAATTTGCGCAAACAGTAGCAAATAGAGTTGTAGAAATTACACCGAAAGGTGCCATTGACAGATATACTACTTTTGATGAGTATATCAATGATCCAAAATTAAAAGAATTACGTGCTAAAATGTATTCATAATTAAAAAAGGAAAAGCGCACCTGCTTTTCCTTTTTTAATTATTTTCTTTGTAAAGGGCTAATTATTTTTACATCACTAAACGAAATAGCTCCACGAATAACACCATCAATCGCATTTTTTAACGCTTCGATCAATTGCATTTTTAATTGCGATTTATGATACAACAAGCTTACCTCTCGAGCAGGTTGTGGCGCTGTAAATTCTCTTAAATGTTCTGCGTCATTCTCATTTAAATCTAAGGTGTGTAAATAAGGAAGAAGTGTCATTCCTAAACCTTCTTTGGTTAGTTTTATCAATGTATCAAAACTACCGCTTTGTAATTGAAACCTCCTGGTAGAATCATTTCTGTAGTTTCTACATAAGTTTAAAACACTGTCTTTAAAACAATGCCCGTCTTCTAATAATAAAATATCATCAATTTCTAAATCATCAACCTCAATTTTTTTAACATTGTGCAATCGATGCCCTTTTGGAATCAGTCCTACAAAAGGCTCATAATACAACGGGCGTTCTTTGATTGCTTCATTTTCTAAAGGAGTTGCTGCAATGGCAGCATCAATATGTCCGTCAGTTAATTTTCTAATAATTTCTTCGGTAGTTAATTCTTCAATAATTAAGGTTACTTTCGGGTACTTTTTAGTGAAGTTGTTTAGAAACATCGGCAATAAGGTTGGCATGATCGTAGGGATTATTCCCAATTTAAACTCGCCGCCAATATATCCTTTTTGCTGGTGTACAATGTCTGTAATTCGATTGCTTTCATCAACAATGATTTTAGCCTGTTCTACTATTTTTTCACCAATGTCAGTCAGCTCAATTGGTTTTGTTGATCGATTAAAGATTTTGACATTCAATTCGTCTTCTAATTTTTGTATTTGCATACTAAGTGTTGGCTGAGTGACAAAACTATGCGCTGCAGCAATCGTGAAGTTTTGATATTCGGCTACAGACAAGACGTACTTTAGTTGTGTGATAGTCATTTGTATAAATATATTTGATAAAGATATTAAAACTATCAATTATACTTATGCTTTTTTTGTAAAAATAAAAGGTTGAATTAGAGAAATAAGTGATTTAGTGAATGCAATTATATCAACTCCAAAATTTGCGTTGTTTGTTCAATACTTCTTCTTGTTTTGCGTATTCTTTTGTTGAAATTACTTTTAAGAACGAAGGGTGTTGTTCAATAGAGAATTCAATCTTAGTAACAATGTTAGCAACAGATTCATTTTCGTAATCAATATCTAAAGGTTCTTTGATAACCATAGTTTGCAATACATTCCGTTTTTTAATAGCCAGTCCTTTTTTATCAAAAGAACGTCTAAATCCATCAATAACAATCGGAACAACGGTTGGTTTGTATGTTTTAATAATGTGTGCAGTTCCTCTTCGAATAGGTTTAAAAGGTGTTGTGGTTCCTTGTGGAAATGTAATTACCCATCCATCATTTAAGGCTTTTCCAATATTAGAAATATCAGAATTCTTCACCTGTCTATTAACATTTTCCCCTTTGCTTCTCCATGTCCTGTCAATAGAAACAGAACCAGCATATGCCATAATTTTGGGTAAAATCCCTGACCGCATGGTTTCTCCAGCAGCTATATAATAAAGATTCAATTTAGGTTTCCAGATATAACCAATATTTTTAATGTTATTGTCTCTTCCTTTAAGAGCTGCATTAAAGACATGAAACATGGCGGCTACATCAGCAAAATAAGTTTGATGGTTGGAAATAAATAATACATTGTCGTCTGGCAAGTCTCTAAGAATTTCCGATCCTGTAATTTTTAATTCGTTGAACCTTCGGTATCTACCATGAGATATTGCTGCAAAAATTCGAATAATCCATTTTTTTACAAATAGAATATGACCAAAAGGATTTCTTTTGAATAAAGGCATTAATTAGGTAGTTTATTAGTTTCGTTGACGGCTAATTTACAAAAGAATAGCGCAATAGACTATTTTAATAATTCTTTAATTTCGTTCAGCATCATTGCGGTAGCGCCCCAAACGATATAACCATTTAATTGAAAGCAAGGCACATCAATATTTTTGGCATAAGAGGTTGTGATATTTGAGGAAGTAATATTGCCATCATCGAGTAAATCACTGAGTACTACTTCTATCGTTGCATCAACTTCATTACTCATTTTAAACTCAGGTTTACTCGTTAGATATCCTATAAATGGCGTCGCTAAAAAATTACTTGGAGGAATGTACACATCGGTAAGTTCTCTAATGATTGTAACCTTGTTTTGTGCAAGTCCAACTTCTTCATGTGTTTCTCTTAAAGCAGTCTCTTCTAGGTTTTTATCAGTTGCTTCTACTTTTCCACCTGGAAAACTAATTTGGGCAGAATGTGTGCCTTTATAACTTGCGCGCTGCGTAAGTAGAAAACAAGTTTCATTTTTATTGTTTGGATAAAACAGTGCTAAAACTGCTGCTATCTTTGGGTTTTTTGCGATAATTTTTTCAGCAGTGTATTGCAATCTCATTCTTGGCGCCAATTGAAATTGAGCATCTAACCCACCAAGTTTTGTGTTTTTAAGCTGCGTTATTTTTGATAAAAAAAGATTGAAATTCACTGAAATCTGTATATTAGACAAATCTAAATAAAATTGAATAGAAACAAAACTCCCATGAAAAAAATAGTAAAAGTGTTGTTTGCTTGTGTAGCAATCTATCTGTTGTTTATCATTATTGCTCCTTCAGTAATTGATGAAATGAAAAACCCGACCGTTTTAAAACCTCCCTACAAGGTTTCAGAAAGCGCTCAAAAAATATACAATTCATTACCTTTTATTGCCGATATGCATTGTGATGCATTGCTTTGGGATAGGGATTTGTTAGACAGAAAAGAGTATGGTCATGTAGATATTCCTAGAATGTTAGAAGCCAATGTGAGCATTCAGGCATTTACGATTGTAACAAAATCACCAAAGGGACAAAATTTTTCTACCAATACGGGTGATAGTGATAATATTACCACTTTGATGATTGCACAAGGTCAGTCTATAAAGTCGTGGAGTAGTTTGACCGAACGCGTGTTGATTCAGGCTAAGAGCTTGCATGAATTCGAAGAAGAATCCACAGGAAAGTTTAGAATTATGAAGTCAAAAAGTGATTTAAAAAAATATCTTATAGATACAGAATTGTATTCAAATATTACCGCAGGTTTTTTGGGTGTAGAAGGTGCACATGCATTGGACGGAAAGTTAGAAAATATAAGTATTTTGTTTGATGCAGGTGTTCGAATGATGTCGCCAACTCATTTTTTTGATAATAAACTAGGAGGGTCTGCTCATGGGGTTTCAAAATCGGGTCTAACTGACTTTGGGGAAAAAGTAATTAAAGAAATGCAATTGAGACATATGATTGTTGATGTAGCCCATGCATCTCCAAAAGTAATAGATGCTATTTTAGCAATGACAACACAACCAATTGTGAGCTCACATACTGGCGTGAAGGGAACCTGTGACAATGTTCGAAATTTATCAGACAAGCATATTAAAGGAATTGCAAATTCAGGGGGTCTTGTTTCTATTGCGATGTTTAAGCAAGCTGTTTGCGGGACAGGTGTAAAATCAACTGCAGTAGCAATAAAATATGTGATAGATCTTGTTGGGCCAGATTTTGTTGCCTTAGGATCAGATTTTGATGGTTCTGTAAAAACAAGTATAGATATTACAGGTTTGCCATTAATTGTTGAAGAATTATTGAAATTAAAGGTTTCTGAAATTGATATTCAAAAAGTTATGGGAGGAAATGTAAAGCGGTTGCTATTAGAAAGTTTGCCAGAATAGTAGGTGGAAAAAACTCAAGTTGCAGTACTTAAGAGTCTTCTTTAAAAAACCGTCCTAAGCCCATTCTGCTAAATATTTTCTTTTCCATATTCCAGAAAAATTTAAATTGTCCAAAAAACCAGCCTACAAAAGGTAAGGTAAGTTGATAGACAGGGAAAATCAATAAAAAACGTAGCGGAAAGTAAATCCAAAGACTCGTTGTTTCAGGGCTTAATCCAAAAAATAAGGTGATTGGTTTTGCTACCCAAACAGCAAAAGAACCATTTAAAGAGAATACAATAATAATTGCTAAAAATTCCCAATTGCTTTTAAGCCCCCAACGTTCCTTTAATTTCCCCATGTTTTGTAATAAGCGGCAAAAGTACAACTTGAAAGTAGAATTCGAAAATTTCCTTGAAAAGAAATTCAAAATAAAATCACATTTTTATTGTTGATTTTTTTACCTTTCAAAATTATAATTTTAACTCGTATTTTAATGAAGAAACTAGCATTACATTGGAAGATTTTATTGGGAATGGTACTCGGAGTTGTTTTTGCTTTAGTGATGACCAATTTTGATTTCGGAAGAGGATTTATTCAAGATTGGATAAAACCTTTCGGTAAAATATTTATCAACTCATTAAAACTAATAGCAATTCCATTAATTTTGGCAGCTTTGATAAAAGGAGTTTCTGATTTAAAAGATATTTCAAAACTCTCAAAAATGGGAGGAAGAACAATTTTTATTTATGTTGTTACGACGGTAATCGCGGTTTCAATCGGATTACTTTTGGTAAACATTGTAAACCCAGGAAAATCTATTTCTGAGGAAACAAGAGCAGAAATGGTAGAAAACTACGGAGGAAGTACCGCCAAATATAAAGAAAGCGCAAAACTGCAGAAAGAAAGTGGACCTTTGCAAGCTTTGATAGACTTAGTGCCTGAAAATATTTTTGATGCAGCAACAAGTAATCGTAATATGCTACAAGTAATATTTTTCGCAGTATTTTTCGGAATCGGATTGATTTTAATCCCAGAAGAAAAAGGAAAAACAGTAAAAGAGTTCTTTGACGGTTTCAATGAAGTCATTTTAAAAATGGTTGATTTGATTATGTTGGCAGCGCCTTATGGAGTATTTGCTTTATTGGCTGCTTTGGTGGTAGAATCGCCAAGTTTAGATTTATTTAAAGCCTTGGGTTGGTATGCAGTTACCGTTGTGGGAGGTCTATTAATTATGATTGTTTTTTACAACGTTTTGGTGTTTGTGTTTACGAAAAAGAAACCGATGTTTTTTATGAAAGCCATTTCTCCAGCACAATTATTAGCCTTTTCTACAAGTTCAAGTGCTGCAACATTGCCCGTTACTATGGAGCGAGTTACAGAACATATTGGAGTAGAAGAAGAAGTAGCAAGTTTTGTACTACCTATTGGAGCAACCATTAATATGGACGGAACCAGTTTGTACCAAGCGGTTGCAGCAGTATTTATTGCACAAGCATTTGGAATGGATTTGACGCTTGGAACACAATTAGGAATTATAGCAACGGCAACGTTGGCATCTATTGGATCGGCAGCAGTGCCAGGAGCAGGAATGGTCATGTTGGTTGGAGTACTAGGATATGCTGGGATTCCAGAAGCTGGATTGGCACTTATTTTTGCAGTAGACAGACCTTTAGATATGTGTAGAACAGTTGTAAATGTTACAGGAGATGCTGCGGTTTCTATGTTGGTTGCAAAATCAGTTGGTAAACTAGGAGAGCCACATGTAAAAAATTGGGACGATAATTATGAAGGCAGTTAAATGTACCTTTTAATGAATGAAAAGTGAATTAAAAATAGATAAACCCTTGGTTACTGTAAATTGGTTGCATCAACATAAAGATGCAACCAATTTATTGGTTTTAGACGCCACGATAAAAAAAGTAACTTCAAATGAATTGGTACATCAGTCAGAAAAAAAGCACGTAAAAGGAGCTCGATTTTTTGACTTAAAAAAGGTGTTTTCTGATCAGGATGCTTCATTTCCAAATACCTGCTTGTCTGCTGATAAATTTGAGCAAGAAGCTCGTAAAATCGGAATTAACAAGAACGCTGCTATTGTTGTATATGATGCTATCGGAATCTATTCTTCCGCAAGAGTTTGGTGGCTTTTTAAGCTAATGGGTTTTACAAATATTGCTGTTTTAGATGGTGGGCTTCCTGCTTGGAAAGAAGCGGGATTCTCTATTGAAAGCCCAATAACTTATTCAGGGGAACAAGGTGATTTTAAGAGCAATTATCAAAAAGAACTAATTTGTGATTCAGCTAATGTGTTTGCTTCCATTTCAGATACCACAATTCAAATTTTAGACGCTCGTTCAAAAGGGCGATTTTATGGGACAGAACCCGAGCCAAGAGCAGTAATAAGAGGTGGTCATATTCCGAATTCTAGCAGCATGCCGTATAGTAGCTTGTTAGAAAATGGAAAGATAAAACCTGAATCAGACCTAAGATTAATTTTTAAAGAAATAAACCCAGCTACTAAAAAAATAATTTTTTCTTGTGGGTCAGGAATAACTGCTTGTGTATTGGCTTTAGGAGCAGAAATATCAAATCATACAAATTACGCGGT
>Ga0209035_10000065_pt1 | contig 37740 bp, 48 predicted proteins | sample MarorgKNORR_S2LV_6_FD_188220 | JGI IMG/M metagenome (GOLD analysis project Ga0209035, IMG submission 188220) | Marine microbial communities from the Southern Atlantic Ocean, analyzing organic carbon cycling - AAIW_A/KNORR_S2/LV (SPAdes) (version 2) | ecosystem: Environmental > Aquatic > Marine... | reverse complement strand
CACCAGATAAAATAAAATCTAAATTAAAAATTGCATTAAAAAAATCAGATTATGTAGAAATTAGATTAGACTTTTTAAAAATTGAACAAATTCCAAATGTACTAGAAATAATAAAAAAAGATCTAAATAAAATTATTTGTACATTAAGACCAAAAACAGAAGGAGGGGTATTTCCAGGAAATGAAAAAGAAAGAATATCAATAATAAAATTGATTGCAGAATATAATCCATTTTTACTGGATATTGAATTTAATACACTAAAGAAAAACAAAGAATTAGTTAAATATCTAAAATCAACAAAAACAAAATTATTAGTTTCTTGGCACGATTTTAAAAAGACACCAAAATCATCAGAATTGAAAAATAAAATTAAACAAATGAGCAAATTTTCATCGAATGTAAAAATTGTCAGTACTGCTAAATCAACATATGATTCAACCAGAATGTTAGAATTATACAATAGTAAAGGAAAAAATAATTTAATTTCATTTGCAATGGGAGATTTAGGTAAAATATCCAGAATTTTATGCCTATATCTTGGCAGTCCATATACCTACGTATCATTAGGAAAAGCAGTTGCCCCAGGACAATTTAGCATAGATGAAGTTAAGAAAATAATTAATCTAAAAAGAAGTAAATAGAAAATTGAGAGTTTAAATCAATCATATTACTCAAGAAAATAATATGGGAAAAAGTTTTGCAGTTATTGGCGATCCTATTGATCATTCATTATCTCCAAACATCCACAGTGCAGCATTTAGAGAATTAAATTTAGATTCATCATACATAGGATATAGAATACCAAAAGGGGAATTAGAAGGGGGAGTTGAAGGACTTAAAAAAATAAAGATAACAGGATTTAATGTTACCATACCACATAAAATTGAGATGATGAAATATTTAGATAAAATAGACGAGTCATGTAGCATAATTGGTGCAGTTAACACAGTTGTAAATAATGAAGGCGTATTGAAAGGATACAATACAGATATGGATGGTTTTTTGGAACCAATTAAAAAAAGAAATATTCCATTACAAGATAAAAAAATACTATTAATTGGTGCAGGAGGAGCTGCAAGAGCAATTGTTGCAGGAATGGCTAAAGAAAAGGCAAAAAGTTTAGACATAGTAAACAGAACAATAGAAAACGCAAATAATTTATCAGAATTTGCAACAAAAATTGGATTGACTACAAGTACAAAAAAAATAGAACATGTAAATGAAAACATAGAAAATTATGACATAATTATCAACGCCACAGCCATAGGGTTAAAGGATGAATCAAGTCCAATTTCATTTGAAGGTGCAAAAGAAAAAACAATAGCATATGATATTGTATATTCTCCAATGAATACAGATTTTATTAAAAAAGCAAAAGAAAAAAAATTAGAAATAATTTATGGATACGAAATGCTCCTAGGGCAGGCAATTAGAGCATTTGAAATTTGGCACGACATGAAAGCACCTTATAATGCAATGAAAAAAGCATTGTTAGGAGGATTTTGATGGCAAAAGCAAAGGCTACTATCCATGGAGCAGTTTCTATAGTCAGTGCAATTGCAAATAAAAAGGGTTCAACATTAGGAATTTCATTAAAAGTTGAAGCCATAGTAGAAACATCAGAAGGAAAAGGAATCATAATTCAATCAGAAAACAAGAATCTTAGCTCACGTTTGATCAATAAAACAATTGAAAAAACTATATCTAAAAAGGATTTAGAGAAAAACAAAATAACGATTACATTAACCTCAGAAATTCCAACAGGATATGGATTAAAAAGTTCCAGTGCAATATCATCAGCAGTTGCATTAGCATGTGCAAAAATATTTAAACCAAAATTAACAGATCAACAGATTTTACTAGCTGGTGTGGATGCATCAATTGAATCTAAAGTGAGCATTACAGGAGCATATGATGATGCATGTTCTTGTTATTATGGAGGATTTAATGTAACAGATAATGGAAAAAGAAGCAGAATACATTTTGAAAAAGTACCATCAAATTTAATTGCAGTTATTTTTATTCCAAAAAATCGTAAAAGAGGAAATTTAAAAAAATTGAAGATACTATCATCAATTTTTAGTAATGCGTGGGAGTTAGCAAAACAGAGAAAATATTGGGAAGCCATGACAATGAATGGATTAGCAACATCAGCTATTTTAAATTCAGATCCTAAAATTATTGTAGATTTAATTGAGAAAGGAGCACTAGGAGCATCAGTTTCAGGAAATGGCCCATCAATAGCTGCAATAGTTAAAAAAGAAAATGAAACAAATGTTAAAAAAATATTTTCGGCATTAGAGGGAAACATAATTGTTTCAAAAGTAAATAACAAAAAGGCAGAAGTATATGAACTGTAAAGTAGAAAAATCAAAAATCAAAGGGGAAATAAATTGCCCTTCAAACAAAAGCTATACACATAGAGGGATTTTTCTTGCATCACTTGCAGGGAATAACAGCAAGGTAGAGAATGCATTATTATCAGCAGATACAAAAGCAACAATTGAAGCATGTGAAAAATTTGGAGCAGTCATCGAAGTAAATGATTCAGATATAATTGTAAAAAAATCAATAAAAATTGGTACAAACGTGCCTGAAATTAATACTGAAAATTCAGGAACAACAATTAGAATTGCAGTAGGAATTGCCAGTTTATTTTCAGAAGAAATTACTTTGACAGGAGATGCAAGTCTACAAAAAAGACCAATGCAACCATTATTAGATGCACTGTCAAGTATTGGTGCAAAATGTAGTTCAACAAATGGAAACCCACCAATTAAAATTAAAGGAAGTATCATAGGAGGAGACATAAGTATTCCAGGAAATTTATCCAGTCAGTTTATTTCATCATTATTAATTAGTGCACCACTAACAAAAAATGGAATTAATTTAACAATTGAAGGAGATTTAGTTTCAAAACCATATTTAGATGCAACAATAGCAACTATGAAAAAATTTGGAGTATCAGTTAAAACATTAATTCCATATAAAAAATACAACATAACACCACAAATTTATAAAAATACAATATTCAGTGTTCCAATTGATTTTTCAAGTTTAGCATTACTTCTTTCATTTACTGTACTTAACGGGGAAGACGTAGTAATCAAAGGAAGTATGGGGAACTTACCTCAAGGAGATGAAGCATTCATTGAATTTCTAGAACAATTAGGAGTATCAGTTACAATTAACGACAATGAAATTAAAATTAAATCGCCTAAAAAATTAAAAGGAGGTAAGTTTGATTTAAGAAATTCACCAGATCTCTTACCACCACTAGCAATTTTATCATTAATTTCATCAAAACCAATAGAAATTGTAAATGTAAAACATGCAAGATTAAAAGAAACAGATAGAATTGCAATTCTTGCAAGAGAATTACCAAAAATAGGAATAAAGGTGGATGAAAAAGAAGATGGATTAATTTTAGAATCTTCAGATAGTCTTACTGGAGCAAAACTAGATTCAGAAAATGATCACAGATTATTCATGGCATTTTGTATTGCTGGAACATATATTGGAAATTGTATTGTAACGGATTCAAAATCAGTGGAAGTATCATATCCCAATTTCATAGAGGAAATGAACAGATTAGGCGCAAAAATTGAAAGGATATAGAAAGTTTTCAAAAAAAAGTACCCAATAAAGCTAAAAAAATCTCAAGATAGATAGAAAAATCATCAATTTCACTCACAATAGCAAATATCAACAATAGATGAATTTTTGCTAAAACCACGAGGAATTATAAACATCACTTAACATAGATCATGTGTTGCCGGGAAGTTCTATTGGCCAGCGTCTTGTCTTAACAAGTTTTGGTGAAAGTCATGGAAGATCAATTGGAGCAGTATTAGATGGATGTCCTGCAGGATTGGAAATAGATGAAAAAGAAATACAAGAGATGTTAAACCTAAGAAAGCCAGGTCAAAATTTAATTTCAACACAAAGAAAAGAAGGAGATATTGTAGAAGTAGTATCAGGGATTTTCAGAGGCTTCACAACAGGTGCACCCATTACAATGTTAATTTGGAATGCAGATCAAAAATCGAAAGATTATGAAAATTTAAAAACAAAATTAAGACCAGGTCATTCAGATTATCCTGCAATGATGAAGTATAATCAATATAATGATCATCGAGGAGGAGGAAGATTTTCAGGAAGACTAACGGCAACACATGTAATGGGCGGTGCTATTGCAAGAAAATTACTTAAAGTAACATTAGGAATTAAAACAAATTCATTTACTTCACAAATTGGAAAAATAAAGATGGAAAAAGAATTCAATGAAAAAATGGCAAAAATAATTTATAAAAATGAAGTAAGATGTCCCGAAGAAAAAACAGCTGAAAAAATGAGGAAGTCAATCTTAGACGCAAAAAAGAAAGGAGATTCTCTAGGTGGAATAATTGAATCAATTACAACAAATGTACCAGTAGGACTAGGAGAACCAATTTTTAGTTCATTAGAATCAGACTTGAGTAAAGCAATTTTTTCAATTCCATCAGTAAAAGGAATAGAATTTGGTTCAGGGTTTAGAGGTTCAGAATTATTTGGTTCAGAAAACAATGATTTGTACACAATGAAAAGAGGAAAAATTGTAACAAAAACTAATAACTCAGGAGGGATACTAGGAGGAATTTCAAATGGAATGCCAATTACAATGAGAATTGCATTTAAGCCAGCATCATCAATTGCTCAAAAACAAAGTACTGTAGATATTAAAAATAAAAAAAATACAATACTTCAAGTAAAAGGAAGACATGATCCATGTGTAGTACCAAGAGCAGCACCAGTAGTTGATTCACTAGTAGCTCTAACCATAGCAGATCATGCACTTATCACAGGTGCAATCAAACCCACTTTATAAAAAAATGTCAGATATCAATAATCTTAGAAACAAAATGGATGCAGTTACATTAGAAATGATCAATTTACTAAAAACTAGAACAGATATTGCAAAAGAAATTGGTGAAGTTAAAAAAAATATTGGAAAAGGAGTTACTGATGAAGAACGTGAAGATAATTTACGTGGAAAGATCATTCAAGTATCTAAAGAAATAGGTTTAGATGAAACATTAGCATCAAAATTTTTAAATTTTTTATTAAATGAGTCAATAAAAGTTCAATCAGAAAATAAACAAACACATCTTTCAATTTTCTTAAAAGCAAAATCACTTGAACAAAAGGGTAAAAAAATAATACACATGGAAGTAGGGGAACCTGATTTCTTACCACCAGAAATTGTTAAAAAATCATTAACAGAAGTTTTTGAGAAAGGGTTTATGAAATACGGACAAGCAAAAGGAATGCCAATTTTTAGAGAAGCACTTGCAAAATATGTTTCAAAAAAATTCAATGTAGAGGTTACAGATGAAAATATTATAGTAAGTCCAGGCGCAAGATTCTCAATTTTTTCAGCAATCAGTACATTACTAAATCCAGGTGATGAGATGATCGTAATTGAACCATCATGGCCAGCATACAAAGATTGTGCATTGAATGCAGGAATTAAAGTACGAACAATAAATACAACATTAGAAGAAAAATGGGAACCATCAATTGAACAAATTAAAAATGCAATTAATACAAATACAAAAATGATTGTTCTTAATTATCCAAATAATCCAACAGGTAAAATTTTACCAGAAAAATTACAAGATATTATAATTGAAGTAGCAAAAGAAAATAACCTCTATGTATTAAGTGATGAAATTTATTCACAGTATGCAAAAACAAATTGGAAAAGTATTCTAAGTTATAATTATGAGAAAAGTATTGTGACCCAATCATTTTCAAAATCACATGCCATGACAGGATTTAGAGTAGGTTATGGAATAGCATCTAAGCAAATTATAGAAAAAATGGTTAAGTTAGAGGCACTTTGTTTAACAAATGTCTCAGAACCAATTCAATATGTTGCAATGAAAGCATTAGATGCAGATACAACAAATAATTCCAAAATAATACAAAAAAGACTAGATAAATTATCAGAAAAAGCAAAAGAGATGGGATTAGAATTCATAATTCCAGATGGAGCCATGTACATTTTTGCAAAAATCAATCAAGAAAACTTTGACGGAGTAGAATTTGCCAATAATTTACTAGAAAAAGGATTAGCAGTAGCTCCAGGAGAAGGATTTGGAAATTATAAGAATTTCATTAGAATATCAGTATGTCAAGAGGAGAAAACACTAATGGAAGGAATGCATATACTAGGCAATATGATGAGTGATAGATAGTGAAAAAACTTACAGTTATTGGTGCAGGAGGTCAAATGGGTCAATGGTTCACAAAATATTTTTCAGGTTCAGAGTATGAAGTAACAGGATATGATTCAGAAAGTAATAATTTTGGAAAAAATATCATAGTATCAGAATCATTAGTAGGTGCAATTCTAAAAGCAGATTATGTTGTTTTATGTACACCAACAAGAAGAACTCCAGAAATAATTAGACTAATTGCAAAAGAAATGAAAAGAGGAACTTATCTTATTGAAATTTCATCAGAAAAATCCAAAGTTGTATCATCATTATCCAAGATGCCAGATAAAATTAATCCAATTTGTATTCATCCAATGTTTGGTCCAGGAATAAAAACAATCAAAGGTCAAAACATCATATCAGTTCCAATTAAAGATGCTAAGAAAGAATTAACAGTTACAAAAGAATTGTTCAATGGAGCAAATTTTGTTACAATTGATGCAATTGAACATGACAAAAAAATTGCCGTCATATTAGGATTAACTCATTTAATGAATTTAGTTTTTGCAAATATTATTTCAAAAGATGAAAAAATGCTATTAACAGAAAAAATGTCAGGTACAACATTTAGAGTTCAAAAAACATTAGCAGAAAGTATAATGACAGAAACTCCAGAATTAATTGAAACAATTATTGCAAATCCAGAAATTAGAAGAGTGGCAGAAGAACTTTGGAAAGATATAGGTAGACTACTCACATCAGTTCAAGAATCAAAAACAGAAGAGGTGGTTGAGTATATCAAAAATTGTCAAGAAAGACTTTCTAAACATACAAACCTTGATGAGTCATATAAAAAACTCTCAAAGATGGTAAAAGCTGTTGAAAAATAAATAGAATGCGTTCAACGAAAATAGTTACATCCTTTATTAAAAATAAAAGTAAATTATTAATTCTAAAAAGAAGTGATAAAGTAAGATCAATGAAGGAGTTATGGTCAGGAGTTAGCGGTATTATTGAAAAAGAGGAAACCCCAATAAATAGAGCAAAAATCGAAATTTTTGAAGAAATAGGAATAGTAGAAGATAAAATCACACTTGTTAAATCCATAGAAAAAATAAAAATTTCTTCGCCTCAGTATAAAAATCATGAATGGGTAGTATTTCCATTTTTATTTGAAACAAAACAGACAGAGATTAAACTCAATTGGGAAAATTCAGAGTATAAATGGATTAATGCTAATGAATTAAAAAATTATGAAACAGTTCCTAGTTTGGACAAAATATTATTCAATCTGTTGTAAATTTTTATTTTCTTTATCATACTTTTTTTGTTGAGGCAACATCATGTAAACACATGCACCTCCACACATAGTACAAGGGACATTATTTCCAGGATGTTGTCCAGTTCTACTGTGGATTTTTGCAGCCTCTTCAGGATCAATTGATAAAGCAATCTGTTTTTCCCAATCCAATGTGCGTCTAGCTTCAGTCATTGCCATATCCCATTTAATGGCTTTATCACGCATTTTTACAAGATCACCAGCATGAGCAGCAATTCTATAAGCAATCAAGCCAGCTTTAACTTCTTCAGCATTGGGTAATGCTAAATGTTCAGAAGGAGTTAGATAACACAAAAGATCTACACCTTCACTTGCTGAAACTGCAGCACCAATAGCACTTGCAATATGATCATGTCCAGAAGCAACATCAGTAACTAAAGGACCAAGGACATAGTAAGGTACATCACCAATAAGAGATTTAGCTAATCTAACATTTGCAGCTACTTCATTTAATGGAACATGACCTGGGCCTTCAACCATTACTTGGACATCCTGTTCATGAGCTCTCTTTGTTAATTGAGAAATATTGATCATTTCCTGTACTTGTAATTCATCATGTGAATCTAAAATCGAGCCGGGCCTTAATGCATCTCCAAGACTAAATGTCACATCATATTTTTTGGCAATTTCCATCATGTAATCATAATGAGTGATGTATGGATTTTCTTTGTCATGTTTTAGCATCCAAGCAGCAGTGATTGTACCACCTTTACTCACAACTCCACCATATCGTTGAACTTTAAGAATTCTTTTTGCAATATCTTTTGTGATTCCACAGTGAACAGTGGTATAGTCAACCCCATCTTTTGCATTATTTTCAAATGCTTTGATGTAATCATCTTCGGTTAAATTCAAAGGATTTTTGTGAACTTCAACACCATAGTTGTAAGCTTCGTAAATTGGAACAGTTCCAAAAGTAATAGGTGCAACTTCTAGAAGAGAACGTCTAATTGCTTTTACATCACCACCATCACTAAGATCCATCATAGTGTCAGCATGATATTTTATTGCAACTTTAGCTTTCTCAATTTCTTCATCTAAATTTACATTCAAAGTAGAAGTTCCAATATTGACATTAACTTTAGTTTTCATACCCTTGCCAATTCCCACATTATGTATTTTTTGAGGCCTAACGTTATTACTTGGAATGATTATGGAACCACGTGCAATTTTTGGAATTAACCAATCCAATGAAACATCTTCATCTTTTGCAACTTGCTTCATTTCATCAGTAGCAACACCACGTCTAGCAGAAGTCATCTGGGTAGCCATAAATCAATGTAGTTTTTACCTGATTTAAACAATCGTGAAATTAATTTAAAATTCGAAGTAGGTGAAAATTAGCACTATATTAATAAAATAAGAAAATCTTATATTTCTAAAAAATAATTATTGCTATGAAAACAATTAGAGAATGCATTCATTGTGGTAAGGAATTTTACAGTATGAAAGATGAATTTTGTTCCAATTATTGTGTAACACAATCTTCAACATAATATTATTAGATTAAATTTAAATTTTTTTCCAAAAGTGATTTTTCAGACCTTATTTTACGAATTCGTTGTAAAATAGGCTCAACAAGACGTTCAGAATCAGAAAAATTTTGTCTAATCTCAAAAACTCGTTGAATTAATTCAATTTCTGCAGAAATTAAGGATCTATAATTATCAAATTGTAAATTTTTAGATTTATGATCATCATTTGTAAATGATTCCATTATCTAGGAGGACTCCAACTTTCTTCCACACTGTCATCAATATTTTCAGAAACAAAAATTTTTTTTCCACATTTAAAACACTGCCAAAGAAATTTTCCATCTTTTTTTTCCTGATATTGCATAGGAAGTAAACAATTCGTACATTGTAATTGATCAGGAATGGAATCATCAACCATAGGAATTTTACTCATATAAGGAAAAAACTATTCAGGTATAAAATAGATAGTATAAGTTTAGATTGAAAATTTATCATTAATGGAAAAATAGATTAGTGTTAAAAATTAGTAAACTATGTGAATTTATTATCAATTGGTGGTTCAGATCCATCATCAGGAGCAGGAATTCAGAGCGATATCAAAACATTTTCAGCACTTGATGCTTACGGTCTTACAATAATTACATCTGTTACGGGACAAAATACTTCAAATTTTGGAATGATAGAAACAGTATCAAAAAATATTTTGAAAAATCAATTAGAATCAGTAATTTCAGATTTTAAAATAGATGGAATAAAAATTGGAATGGTATACAATTCAGAAATAATCAAGATAGTGCATAAATATTTAAAAAAATTAAAAATACCAATCATAGTAGATCCAGTAATCAAATCAACCACAGGAGGAATGCTCATAAAAAAATCAGCTATTAGTGACTTTAAAAAATTCATAATACCTCTTGCGACAATTATTACTCCAAACAAATTTGAGGCTGAAATTTTAACAAAAACTAAAATTAATTCAAAAAATACGCCTGAAAAAATTGCAAAAATGATACAAAAAATGGGAGCAAAGAATGTAGTAATCACAGGAGTAGAAATTAAAAATAAACAAGTATCAGATTTTGTGTTAGAAAAAAATAAAAAATATTACATCATAGATGAAAAAATTTCAAAAATAAATCGTGGAAGTGGGGGCATTCATTCAGCAGCAGTACTGTATGCAATTGTAAAAAATAAAAATATTGAAGAATCATTAAAATTTGCTAAGAAGACTACATTAAATTCAATCAAAAATTCGAAAAAAATAGGAAAAGGAATTGTAATTACAAATGTGGGAAGACACGATGAAATAAAAATAAAATTATCAAATGCAATAAATGAATTTATTAAAATAAAAAATATTTATAAAAATATTCCAGAATGTCAGACAAATTTTGTTTATTCAAAAGAAAAACCAAAATCAATTAAAGAAATACTTGGAATCTCTGGAAGAATAGTTAAAGCGGGGAAAGAAGTCATCATTGCAGGAAATTTATCATATGGAGGTTCAAAACATGTTGCAACTGCATTGTTAACAGTAAATAAAAAATATTCAAAGATTAAATCTGCAATTAATTTAAAATATAAGAAAGAAACCATATCTAAAATAAGAAAAGTAAAATTAACTACATATGATTATGATAGAACACAAGAGCCACAAAATGTAAAAAATAAAGGTTCAACAATAGAGTGGGGTATTAAAAATGCAATTAAGAATTCAAGAAAACCACCAGACATAATTTATCATAAAGGGGATTTTGGAAAAGAGCCAATGATCATAGTATTTGCTGAAACTCCAGACATACTAATGAAAAAAATTATAAAAATTATTTAAAACAAAAAGACAAATTTATCCTTGAACATAAATACTCAAAATTGAAATAATGTTTGTGAAAGCAGTAATTCTTGCTGGAGGACTAGGAACAAGGCTAAGACCATTAACCATTAACAAGCCTAAACCCATGCTACCTATAGGAGAAAGACCAATTTTAGAGCACCTAATAGATTGGACAAAAAAAGGAGGAGTCAAATCAATAGTTCTATGTGTAAGTTATCTTAGAAAATCAATTCAAGATTACTTTGAAGATGGAAATAAATTTGGAGTTAAAATTGAATATGCAATTTCAAAAAAACCATTAGCTACTGCAGGACAGCTCAAAACAGCAGAAGAATTCATCGAGGATGATTTTGTTTGTATGTACGGGGATTCAATTTTTAATTTTAGTCTAAGAAATATGATAAAAGAACATTCAACAAAAAAGGCATTTGTCACAATGGGTCTAAATGAATATAAAACAAATTTGCCATATGGAGTAATTGAAACTTCTAAAAATGGCAGAGTAATAAATTGGAATGAAAAACCAGAAATAAAAGCAAATGTAAACATGGGTTGTTATGTTATGAAACCAAAAGTTTTCAATTTAATTCCAAAAAATAAACCATATGGAATGGATGATTTAATGAAAAAAGCAATGAAGAAAAAAGAGATAGTAAATAGTTTCATAACAAAAAATGGATTCACAGATATTGGAAACAAAGAATCATACAAACAAGCATGTGAAGAATATAAGAAGAAACAGGGGAGAATTTAGAAATGGATGAACCAATCATAAGAGAATTAGAAGAAAATGATTTCAAAAAAGGATTTCTAAATGTGTTAGATACATTAAGAGAAACTAGCAATATTACTGAAGATAAGGCATTAGAGATTTTTAAAAATATTAAATCAAATCCAAAACACATCATAGTTGTTGCAGAAATAAATGAAAAAATTGTAGGATCTACAACACTTCTAATTGAGCCTAAATTTATTCATCAAGGAGGAATTGTAGGGCACATAGAAGATGTAGTAGTAAGCAAAGAATTTCAAGGGAAAAAAATAGGTAAGAAAATTATCAAATATGTTTTAGAACTTGCAAAAAATCAGGGATGTTATAAAACAATTTTAGATTGCTCAGATGATGTCAAAGCATTTTATGAAGAAATAGGATTCAAATATCATTCAAATGAATTAAGATTTAATCATATCTAGAAAAATCGTTTTTTTGGACGTTTTTTTCGTTTTAAAATCAAAGATGCACCTACACCCATCACAGGTGCAGATAATATTATGAATAATGGGGGCAGATATTTCACAGCATCTGTAAGATAACTATCTCTAATTGAATCTATCATTGAATATGAAACAATATTACCTGCTAGTAAAATTATTCCTCCAATAATTATCAAAGAACCAACTTGTTTGGAACCATAATTTCGAGACATGATAAAAACAACTGCAGCTAAAATTCCAGCAGGTGCAACACCAATTGAAACAAATTGAATTAATTTTGGATCTGGTGAAAAACCTTGTGCAACTACAGCATCTTCAGGAACAGTATTCATAAAATTATAAACTGAAATCATCTCACCAGCAAACATTGCAAAAAGACCCACACTAGTAATTGCAAGCCATTTTTCAATTGCCATATTGTTAGCTAATTCTAGTTGATAAATAAACCATTCAAAAAATCAAATAATACCAACAAGATTAGCTAATTCTTTTCTACATGCAGTTCCAAGTTTTTCAGCAGCATCCTCAGGGGAAACATCATTTACAAAAATTCCATACCCACGTTCTAGTCCTGACCATGATTTAGTAATTGGATAAATTTCAATGTGCCAATGAATTTGTCTAGTATTTTTCTTTTCAGGAGAAAGATGAAAAACTAAATTGTATGCCACATTTTTAACAGTATTTGAGAGTCCACCCAAAGTTGCTCTCAGAATCAAAGAGAGGTCATTAATTTCTTTTTGAGTAATTTTTGAAAAACTAGTAGAATGTTTTTTTGGAGAAATCCAAAACTCATAAGGATATGAAGGAGCCCAAGGTGAAAAAGCAATGAATCCATCAGTTTGAAGAATTTGTCTAGGTCCACTAAGTTCCTCATTTATGGTTTGACACATATGACAAACACCTTTTTCATTCAAAATTTTATGAGATGCTTCAGCCTCAGCCTCAATAATTGGAGGAATTGTAGAAAGAGTGAGAATATTCAGATGAGGATGAGGATTAGTATTTCCAGCAAGATCACCATAATCACCATAAATTGAAACATAAGTTACACCTTTTTGAGTATAGAGCCACCTCAATCTATCTTGTACTACAACTAAAACATTAGACCACTGTTCAGGAAGAATTGTTGAAAAAGTATCTTTGGGGTTGGGTGATGCAACAATGACATAATGGTATCCGTATGCAGGTTCACTGTAAAATGGTTTATCACTATAAGAATTTTCAGTGTCAATTGAAACAATAGGATTCTTACTTTCAAAAACACGGATTGACCAACCTTCAACATAATCATCTTCACTATCTTGAAGACGTTGTAACATACCATCCTTCTCAACAAGAGATAAAACAGAAGGGTTTGTCATGGATTCATTACCAGGAGCAAAAGGAGATTTCTTTGAAACAACTACCTTATCATCTTTTTTAGAGACAATCATGAAATGTTCAGAAACATAATCTTTACGCATATCACCCATAATGGTAATTGAAAGTAATTGTATGTTAAAACGTTTTCTTAAATTAAATGAAAAGAAAAAATGAATAATATAAAAAAAATAAAAAATAATTTATTGTAGTAAATCATTTAGAATTAAAATTTGACATAAAAAGAAAATGATCGCAAATACATTGCAAGATTTAAAACAGAGATCGAAAATTTAGATAAACAGGGTTTTAGATGGATAATTCTAAAGTACACATGATTTACGTTCTTTTAGATGGGGTAGGGGATCTGCCACATCCAAATTTAAATGGAAAAACACCACTAGAAGCTGCAAATACGCCCACGTTAGATAAAATTGCAAGTAATGGGGTAATTGGAGAAGTAATTTCAGTAGGAAAAGGTATAGCTCCAGAATCAGATATTGCAGTTTTCAATATGTTAGGTTACAAATTTGAACATGTAGATTATGCAGGTAGAGGAGTCATAGAAGCAATAGGAGTTGGAATTGATTTTAAAGATGGGGATTTAGCATTAAGAGGTAATTATTCAACATTAAACGAGGAAGAAATAATCATAGATAGAAGAGCAGGTAGACATATTGAAAAAGAAGATGCAGATGGAATTGCAAAAGAATTAGAAGAAAAAATAAAATTTTCAGATCCAGATACAAAAATAGTAGTTGCACCAACAATAGGTCATAGAGTAACAGTTAGAATCAGAACACCATCCCAAAAATTATCATCAAAAATAACAAATACAGATCCAGCATATACTAACATCGGGGGAATGGGAGTAGCAAAAGCAGTTGGAGACTTTTTAAAAATTGAAAAATGTTTACCTTTAGAGGATGGGGAGAATTCTAAATTTACAGCAAATTTAGTAAATGAATTTTCAGAGCAATCAATAAAAATTATGAAAGAAAGTGAGATAAATAAAAAGCGTCAAGCACAAAATAAAAAACAATTAAGTTGTATTCTACTTAGAGATGCAGGTAACAAATATCCAGATGTACCACCAATTAATGAAAAACATGAAATGAAATTTTCATGTATAGTAGACATGCCAGTTGAACTGGGAATTTCAGAAGTTCTTAAAATGGAAGCATTTGAAGCAGGCGGTCTAACAGACTACGAAGAAAAAGCAAAAGTTGCAGCAAAAGCAATGGAGACACAAAATGCGATATATGTTCATCTTAAAGGACCAGATGAATTTGGTCATGATGGAGATGCCATAGGTAAAATGAAAAATATAGAAGAGATTGATCAAAGGTTCTTTAAAACACTTGTAGAAAATATCGATTCAAATAAAGTTGCAATAATTATTTCAGCAGATCATTCCACGCCATGTATCAACAAAGGACATAGTGATGATCCAGTACCAGTAATAGTTTCAGCAGATTTTATTAAAAATGATGGTACAACAAGAATGACTGAAGAACAAGCTAAGAAAGGAAGCATAGGATTACTTCAAGGTTCAGAAGTAGTTACAAAATCTTTAGAATTAATTAGATCTCAAATAAAACCAAATCATTAATTTTTTGCATTTCAACAGATTTAGTTCTAATTCTTTCAACATCAATTGAATGATACATAGATGGAGAACTTCCCAATTTTTCCAAAGCTCTAGTTAACATTGCAACACCAATACTTAGTTCATTTGCTTGAGCATGGGCATATGCAACAGCTACAAGTATAATTCCTTGAACTAATTCTTTTTCACGTCCAAAGCATTGTTTCCAAACACCTTCAAATGCTTCATGACATTCCCAAAATCTTTCAGCATTAAAATAGAAAATTCCATCTTTTATGCCTTGATCTATTTCAATATCTTCTTCAACAACATGTCGTAAATTATCTAAATCACCAATAGGAGATAGTTTTTCTACAAGGATATCCACATCTTTTGTCTCAATAGCAACATCAAATTCAATAAAGGTTGTAGCAATTCTAGCAAGTCGAATATGTGCATTCATTTTAGATATAAGATCTCTAGCTCGATTAACTATTTCACGAGAATTTATGGGAATGTGTTTTTCATTTTTTAAATGAATCAAATATCGTTCCATATCATTAATTCATAGCATTTTCTTAAATTTCTTATGTTAATTCAACTAGGTTTATATGAAATATCTAGAGATTTTTGATACATGTCACTTATTCAGACACTTTCAGACGTCAATAATACCTTCTTATCAAGAAGAGAATTAACCTGTGATTTTGCAGGATTAGGTGGTAAACTCAAAACTCTAGAGGCAGTAGATATGATAACAAAGGAATTCAAATTAGATGGAAAAATTGTGATTCCAATGAGACTAAAAACAAATGTTGGAATGTTAAAAGTAACAGGAACTTTCTATGTATATGATGATGAAGGATTAGCAAAAAAACACATCAACCCAACTATTTTCTCAAGGTTAGAAAAAACTAAAGCAAAAATTGCTGAAGCTGAAAAAGTTGAAGCCCCAGCAGAGGAGAAAACAGTTGAAGCCCCAGCAGAGGAGAAAACAGTTGAAGCCCCAGCAGAGGAGAAAACAGTTGAAGCCCCAGCAGAGGAGAAAACAGAATAATGCCTGTAGAAAAAAAAGGTAGTAAAGGTTCTAGCCCAAAAGTACATCAATATTTCAAAGTTGAAGGAGATAAAGTAACAAAAATTAGAAAAAATTGTTCAAGATGTGGAAAAGGAGTATTCATGTCAGAGCATAAAGATAGAAACACCTGTGGAAAATGTGGATTAACAGAATTTAAACAATAAAAAAATATTTTAAATAATTAGTACTCAATACAATTTTTTCTTGTGTGTTTTTAAACTTTTTTCCTCTAACTGCTCAATTTTTAAAATAAATTTAGGATCAAGTTTTATTTTAGATAACGATTCTACAGACAATTTTACATTATTAGTATCTAAAGAAATATTTGATTTGGGTAAATTTCTATCAGCCCAAAATTTTATCACTTTATCTTCAAGTTTATAATCACGAAATCCAGCAGGAAATTTTTTTGTAATATGATTCAATAGCATTCTATCTTTAAAAACAACTTTTGGTTCAAATAATCTTGTTTCATCACTATAGACATTTTCAAATAGATTTCCAGATATTTCATCAGAAAGTAATTCCATTTTAGATATTTTTCTCATTAATTCTAAAAAATGTAAAAATTCGTGAGCCAAAATAGCATGAATTGTTCCCTTTAATCCATAAGCAATTAGAGGAGCAGAAACTTGAATTACTACTTGAAATTTTTCTTCAAACATAACAGGAATAGTTCTAGCAAAAAGAATTCCATATTCATATGAATTTGAATCAGATGAAGAAAGCACAAGTGAAGGTTCCACATAAGCCACAGGGTATTGAATTCCTGATGCTTTTTCAATTCGATCTATCCCAGCAACGGCAATAGGAAAACGCTTCAAGGTTAAATCATAAACATCGTCAGGTATAAGCCCCTTAGAATGTGCATCTCTAAAACGTACTAAAGGATCCAACGCTAGAACTAGATAATTTTAATGTAAAAATGTTGATTTATGAAGATCTAGGCTTTCCGCCTTTTGCTTTTTTGACTTTACGTCTATTTTCTCTTTGATCAGCGTGTCTTTGATGTTTACCTGTTTTTCTCATTGGCATGTAAATTTAGAAAATTTCGAGGTAGTTAATTGTTATGATCAAACCTCAATATCGTGAAAATCAAATTCCTCACACGTACATTTGCAGTTAAGGATGTCAGAGATATTAGGAGAAACATCCCCTCCCTCGATGAATCGTCGTATGGGTAATCCACCTTCAACTTTCATAAATAAAGAGAAATTATGGAGAGAGAGTTTTTTGTAACTTAAAGAAAAAATTTGTTTTTCGAAACGTTTTCCAGATTTTTCATAAACTATAACGGGGTCATTGCAAATATTTTTTAATTTTTTGAGATATTGTGAATCAAGAGTACTTTTAGAAGAAATTTTAATCTCAATAGAAGAATTAAACATTATAGGTTTTTGAGGAAATTTATCAATAATTTTTAAATTTTTAAGTTTAATAGAATCAAGATCAATAGAAGTTAATTTTGATGTTCTCTTATTTGGATGGTGGAGTTTAACAAAAAATGGTCTACCAGGACCTAAAACAAGACTAGATTTATCCTCACCACCAATCCAAGTAAATTTTGTAGTAGTACCGCCAAATTTTTTAAAAATATATTGTGAAATTATTCCTTCAATACTAGTAAATTCAGAAATACCGTGAAACAGACAAGTTCTACATCCTCTACCATTACAATTTATACAAGATTTTTGTTTTTGAGTAATTCCACGTAGTGTTTTCACATATCTTCCAGAAAAAGTAATAGATTTAGAATGTAATTGACAAGATTCATTTTTAAAATTTATTATAAGATTTATTTCAGGATCTAAAAAATCTAGAATTTTTTTTGTTTTTTTAGAAAAAGATTTTCCTAATTGTTTAGTAATATCAGTTTTAACACTATCAACTCCCATTAGTTTGTAATGTGATCTAATGTAATCATCCCTATCAACAATAGAAGGTTTAACAGTAGTTCCAACACTAAATGTACAATAAGAATAATCAGATGTAGAATCAATCATCATTTTTAAAAAATAATTTAGATTATCAAATAAATCCTTACAGATAAAACATTTTTGAGAAGATTTAAAATTTTTCTTCAATTTTTGACCAAGAATTTTATTTGAAGAAAGACCTAATTGTTTAGAAAATAATCGTCCTAAACAATGATAACATAATTCATGATTTTTTAAAATTTGATTTGCAAGAGGGATAATTTTTTGATATTCAGACATTTTTAAAGATAGGGTTAGAAAAAATCATCCCAATCCCATTTTTCTAAGAGTACCTTGCATTTGACGACCTTTGGAAGCCTTCATTAAATTCTTAGAATTTTTATAATTTTTGAGTAACTCTTTGACTTCACCCTCAGCCCATCCAGAACCACGTGCAATTCGTTTAATTCTAGAAGAATTAAGTAAGTCAGGATCTGCCTTTTCATCTTTATTCATACTTTGAATGATATACCGCCATTTTGAAACTCTATCTTCCATTTGATCAACTTGATCCTCTTTGACCATGCCAGACATTCCAGGCATGCTGTCAAGAAGTCCTTTCAAAGAACCAACTTTAGTAACTTCCTCCAACTGATAAAAGAAATCATCCATATTCATTTTTCCGCTTGAAATTCGTTTCATTCTAACATCATCACCCTCATTTTCCAATCTTTTTGCCAAATCCAATACAGCTTGAATATCACCCATTCCAAGTAATCTACCAACAAATCTAGTGGGTGAAAATTTTTCTAAATCATCAATTCTTTCGCCAGTACCAATGTACATTATTTGTGCACCAGTTGCAGCAGATGCTGCAAGTGCACCACCACCTTTTGCAGAACTATCTAATTTTGAAATGACTACACCCCCAACTGGAATGGTTTTATGAAATGCTTCTGCTTGATTGAAACATTGTTGTCCGATAGTACCATCAATTACAAGTAAAGCTAAATCCGGTTCTGCAACTTTATTGATTTTGCCCATTTCTTCAAGTAAATCATGTTCCTCTTTATGACGACCAGCAGTATCAATTATAATTACATCAAGAGATTGATTTTCAAAATATTTTAATCCATTTTTTACAATGTTTGGAGAATCCTTATTATTTTCTTCACCATAAACTTCAACATCAGATTTTTCACACATCATTTTAAGCTGAATTAATGCACCAGGTCTATAGGTGTCAGCACCAACAACACCAACTTTGTGTCCTTGACCAGTCAAAAATTTAGCAAGTTTTGATGCCACAGTGGTTTTACCACTTCCTTGAATTCCCAATAAAATTATTTTATTTTGTTTACCAGGTATAAAATTAAAATCAGATTCATTACCAAGTAATTTAGATAATTCATCATAGAGAATCTTTACAATATGATCTTTACGTGAAAGCCCAGGAGGCGGAGTTTCATTTAATGAACGCTCCTCTAATCTCTTAGTAATTTCAAGAACTAATCTCACATTTACATCAGACGTCAATAATGCTCTTTGAACATCTTTACAAAGATCTTTAATTAATTCCTCATCTATGCCTGAAGATTTAACAATCTTTTTGATTGCATCGCCTAAACTAGTTTTTAATCCATCAAGCATTGTAATTTAACTCCGCATCCACTATTTCAAACCTTCCTCTATAGCCATCCCAATTTTTTGTAAATTTATTAATTTTGATAGGGTGAGAAAAAAGAGGACAATTAATTACAAAAGTTTCAGATTCTCCACCTTCAAAATTTAAATTAAATCCAAATTTATCAGATAAATTATTCAAAACTTCAATATCAGATTTTGAAATTAATTTTCCCAACCATTGTTCATCTAAACCATCAGAAGATACTGTAATCATCATAAAATGAAAATTAGAATCAAGTAATTGATTCATGTATTCTTTTGGATCAGTACCCCATAATGGTGCAATAGAAACTAAATTTAATGTTAAACACAAAGTTTCAAATTTTTCTTTTTGAAATTTACTTTTAATTCCTCCATGAACTAAACCATCAATTTGAAATTGTTCTTTTGCATTTTGTAATAATTTTTCCATTACAATTAATTCATCGCTAGTTTCATTAGAATTAGAAATAATAGTTAATTGAGGAATGTTCATTGATTCAGATTGTAATTTAGTCCATCTTAAATTAGGATGATGTAAAAGATGACTTTCTTCAGATTTTGGGAATATACTCAGCAAGCATACAACATCATGTCCTTGTTTTTTAGCAAGATGAATAGCATATGTGCTATCCTTTCCACCAGAAAAAAGACAGGCTAATTTCATAATTTTATTAAAAAAGTCGGTCTAATAAAATTCTAGAATGTATTAAAAGAGATGCTTCAATACTCATAATCGTCATCACAAATCAGACGGCTTTTCCAATAATCATCAGCACCTGTAACAATTTGAAATACACAGGATTTTAGTGCTATGATTAAAATACAATTATCAATGTTATATTTGAATAAATAAAGTATTTTTATAAAATTAGTAATCTAACTATTTTTGATACTCATAATTTTGGTATGTTCCATTACAACCCAATATTCAACATTTTGTCCATTTTCTAATTTCCCTTCAACCGCCTCGTCAATCATAGCAACATCTATGGTTTCAAATGATTCAGAATCCATAACTTGTACGGTGCCACCATTAATTGAAATAATTTGTCCAACTTTTTTGTTAATCATTGGAATGTGAATTTGCATACTCACAGGGCCAACATGTGGTCTATTTTTCCCATCAAAGATACCTTGACCAACTATTCTGGCTTTTGCTGCACCGTGCTTTCCAGGTTTTGATGTATCATATTCAATAATTCTACAAGCCTCACCGCTAGGTTGATCAGTGTGTGGTAGTAGAATGTATGATCCAATTTTCAAAGAACCTAGATCAGATGGTTTACTCATGAAAAACAGTTTTTGCTCGAATATTTAACTTCTACTTTAGCTGATCAAGGATTGAAAGACTCAATAAATTAGATAATGTAAACCCTTTTCGATTAACATCACGTTGAGTTTGATCACAGTATTTTTTTACACTTTGATGACTTTTTTCACTTGCAACTTCAATTATCACCATATTTTTAGAATAAGGAAATGTGAATTTTGAAGAGATTGAACAGAGGGTAGACATATTCCCAATTCCTGCAATTTCAATTTTTTCTCTTTTTAACAATAACCCTGCAATTTCTTCTAAATCATCATCATCGTCCCCATATTCCAAATAGTATATTGAAATGAAATTAGTTTCACCTAAAACTTCTCTTTCAAAAAGACTATCATGTACATTAAATAAAAATGAAGTTTTTTCTTGAATATGTTTAGATAATTCTTTTTCTACAGCAGAATTATCTTTGAATTTAGCGAGTAGATAATGATTAGCAGAAGTTGAAAAATATGGTTGGCTGTCATCAGAAAATGTTCCAGTGACAAAAAATAATTTTTCAATATTTCTAGAACTAGTCCAAATTTCTTTTAATTCAAGAGAATCACGATTATGGAGGTAAGGGGCGCAAACATACCCAGAATATGATAAATTTAATTTAGACATTATGTTATTTGGAATTTTTAAGACTATTTATCCATATATTAAATATAGATTAAAAAAAGCACTATGGTTTTTAAGAGCAATAATATTAATAATTTTTGTCCCGTGGTAGCTCAGCCTGGTAGAGCTTCCGGCTGTAGTTGTTGGCTTAAGATGGCTGACCGAAAAAACAGCATATCAGGCATACAGAAACCGGGTTGTCGAATGTTCAATTCATTCCCGCGGGACCACAAATCTTCTAGAAAATAAAAATAATAAAAAAATAGACTGTTTAAGAAAACATAGATGAAATCTTAATTTAAAAATTCAAATGTCTACTCTAATTTTTTGACTTTTTGTGCTGCTGGGCCTTTTTGGCCTTCACCAACTTCAAACTCGACTTTATCGCCTTCATTGATGAATCCATCAACATCAGATTTGTGAACGAACATATCGTCGCCACCTTCTCTTTCGATAAAACCAAAGCCCTTAGTACGGTTGAACCATTTTACGGTACCTTGTTCCATATTTTCTGAAACAATACACTCACTATATTAACTAAGGTATCTGAAAATTAGAGATCTTTAGCAATATGACCATTATCTTTAAGCCATTCTACTTGAGGTAATGTAAATCTCCAAACAATATCCCCACGTCCTTCCTTATCAAAATCCCAAGGAGCAATAATTACAATGTCGTTATCTCGAATCCAAACTCTTCTCTTTAATTTTCCCCTAATTCTTCCTCGTCTAGTTATATTATCATCACATTTTATCATAACATTTTCTCCACCCATCATTTTCAATACACGACCAAACAATTCACCCTCTTCTGGAAGACGTATTTCTTTCAGAGCACTTTCATTTTTTACTTGACGCTTACCCATAATTTTGATAAATTAAGTTACCATATAACTGATGAGGTTTTTAGAAGATGAACTTTCAGGAAGATATGATTCAAAAGAAATTTTATCTATTACATTCAAAATTAGTCAATGGAGTTTAGATGTATTGATGAGTGTTCTCAGTGTTGTGTTGAAAGGGAATATTATCCAACGAAAGAATTTGGCAAAATAGGTGTACTAATACTACCAGAAGAAAAAGAAAGTATTGAAAAATTAGCACAAGAAAATAAAATAAAAATAAAAATTTTACCAAGGATAGGGGTTTCTGAAAATAGAAATCAAATGCCAACAAAAATTTTAGCATATCAATTAATGGGAATTAAAGAGAACGGTAATACTTGTCCATTCTTAGATACAGAGAGCGGTAAAAAATCAACCCATGGAGGATTTCCATGTAAAATTTACAATAATAAACCGTTAGCATGTAGTGCATATCCATTGATTGAAATAAATCCAATTAAGCTAGATGAAAAATGTAAATTTTGTAAGGAATGTGGAACTGCAGATAAAAATTTAAATTTTGAAACAGAATCTTTGTTAAAAATAAAAGAAAGTATGCAAACAAATGCAATGTGTATTTGGAGATACGCAACAGGTATTGGAGAACAAGAAGATCATGAAATTATTAAAACAGGTTGGATTTTAGAAGATTACTAAATTATTAAAACAAAATTTTAAAGATCAAAACTAAATTAAGGATTTATGACAGCACGACCAATAATCTTTCTTGCTTTAAGATCTTCTAATGCAGTATTTGCTTCATTAAGCGTATATCTTTTAGAGATGATTGGATTAAGAATACCTTTTCTTGCAAGGGCAAGTAATTCAACCATATCAGTATAGTTACCAGTGTATGCACCTTGAATTGTAATTGATTTTAGAGGAATTGTTACTAAAGATAATTCAAAAGAACCACCAAATAATCCGACTAAAACCAAATTTCCTCTTTTTCTTAAAATAGCAAAATCTAGTTTTGCCGTAGGGGGGTTATTAACAAAATCAACAACACTGTCAGCACCCTTATCATTACAAATGGACATAATTTTTTCAGCAGTTTGAGGATCCTTAGAATTAATCACAAAGTCAGCACCCATTTCTTTGGCAGTGTTTAATTTTTCGTCATCTAAATCAGCACAAATAATTTTAGCATTAGTTATAGATTTAGCAATTTGTACACCCATTAATCCCAAACCACCAGCGCCAACAATGACAAGAAATTCAGGAGAATTTTGATTTGCTTTTTTAATTGCAGTATATGCAGTTAATCCAGAACAAGCAAGGGAAGTTGCAGCATCAGGATTAACTCCATCCAATTTTGCTAAATATTTAAAACTTGGAATTAAAGCATAGTCAGAATAACCGCCATCCTGAAAAACACCCATGGATTTTGGAGTATCACATAAATTTTCATTACCAACTTTGCATGCAGGACATTCACCACATCCAATCCAAGGAAAAACAAGCACTTGATCGCCTCTCATAATACCTGAAACATCACTTCCAATATCTTCAACAGTACCAACAATTTCATGACCAGGGGTAACAGGGTATTTTACACCTCTGTCAGTAACTTTCATAAATTTTCCATCTCCAAGATCATACCCACCTTCCCACAGGTGTAAATCACTATGACACACACCCACAGAATTTACTTTAAGTAAAACTTGATCTCCTTCAGGTTTTGGTGTATCAAATTCAGATATAGAAAGAGGTTCATTAGGAGCTACAATACGTGAAGATTTCATAACAAAAAAAAATCATCTTTACAATATAAGAGTTGACTGGAAGTAAGAAAAAAGTAGAGTCATTAGATATTATTGAATAGGAGAATAGTTATGCTGTGAGTGAATCTCAAACTCCCAACAGTATTTCCCAAGAACCAATCAATATTTTATTTGATCCTAAAGCAGTTGTAAAAAAAGATGTTTGGGAAATAGATCTAATTCAAATTTTAAATTTATTAGCAAAAATTCTAGAAAAAACAGGTAGAAAAGATCTCAAGGTTGCAGGAATGGCAGCATTGTCATCATCATTAATTTATAGAATGAAAGTTGAAAGTATTTTTGCATTACAAAAAGCAGCTATGGATAAAAAACCAAGCTTTCAAAGAACAGATGTAGATATAGAATTAATTGATATTCCATATAGACATGAATCAACATATCCAGTTTCATTAGATGATTTGTTAGGATTGCTGCAAAATCTTATTGGTACAATTGCAAACCCACAGTCAAGAAGAAATAGTAAATTGGACATAGAGCCAATTGAAGCACCTGATTTTCAAGAGTTTTTTATTTCACTAGAGAGTATTATTGGAAAATATGAAGATCTAATTATGAAAAAAATTGCAGATACAGGGTTTGGATTACTGCAGGATATTATTGCAGAACTTGATCAAGTGGATTCGATCAGATGCTTTTTTGCAGCATTATTTTTAGCAAGAGATCAAAAAGTAGATTTAGAGCAACAAAATGATGATATTAAAATTATACTTATGAAAGAAGAGACCGTAACAGAATAAAAATGGAGAAAAACAGCTTTATCTAAATTTTAAAGGTGAGTGATGTAATTTGGTTAAAATTGAAAATTTGGACGAAGCAACTGCAAGAATAGAATCAGCACTCTATTCAGCAGGTCGACCACTTAGAATAGAAGACATAATCAGAGCATCAGGCACAGAATCAAGAACAAAAACATTAGGTTTACTTGAAACAATTATGAAAAAAACAAAAACAGCATTCAAAGCATTAGAAATTACAACACTACCAGATGGGTCATATGTAATGCAATTAAAACCAGAATACAGTTCAACAGTTAAGAGGTATGCATCAAAACCAGTTTTACCAAATGCAACTTTAAAGACATTATCATATATTGCATATATGCAACCAATAGCATCAAAACAGCTTGTTGAAACAAGAGGTTCAGGAGTTTATGCACATCTTAAAGAATTACGACAACTAGATTACATTACACATCAAAATGTAGGTAGATTAAAAATTTACACAACAACTGAAAAATTCCAAAAATATTTTGGAATTCAAGGCGATGTTGAAGATCTAAAATCAAGATTGTTTTCCAAAGTAAGAAAAACTGCAAGTAGAGGAGAGACAACCACTACACCACAAATTACAACAGAAACAAAATAGATGGATTTTTGATTTAAGGCTAATTTTTGGCGTTTTGTATAAATTAGAGTAATTCAACTAATTTTTGTGAAAAAATCAGTAGAGAATTTAGCAACCAGTAAGATAACTGGAGGAAGAAGAAAACCACTTAGAATTAGAAGAAAATATGAAACTGATAGATATCCAAATGAAGCAATTAACGGAGCTCAAGTAACAATAACAAGAAGAGTTCGTGGAAATAATAATAAAGTCGCTTTAAAATCAATTGATTTTGTTAATTTAGCAACAGAGAATGCTAAAGTAGTTAAATCAAAAATTATCAAAGTTTTAGATAATGCTACAAATAATGATTATAAAAGAAGAGGGATAATTAGTAAAGGTGCAATTCTTGAAACACAAGAAGGTAAATGCAGAGTTGTTTCTAAACCAGGACAAAACGGAATAGTTAACGCAGTTTTACTAAAAGAATAAAATGAAAGATTACGAGCACGTCGTAATATGGTTGGATTATTTTAATAAAAATTTAAAAAAATCAAAAGGAAGAAGGTTAGCATTAGAAAAATGTATTTTTGACCCTTCATTAAAAGAATTGATGGATGCAACAACATCAGCAGGATTTGAAATAACAGAATCTGACGATAAAGTAAGATTTCCAAAAAGGCCATTTGTTAGATCAGGCTATATCGTGTTACCAAAAGGATCCTCTAAGACAATTATTCTTAACAAAATTTCACAAAAGCTTATTTCAAAAAGAGCTAAGCAAACAAAATAAAATCTATTCTAGCTCTTAGCTAAAGTAAAGTTGACAGAAGTCTATGATAGTGTAATCATTTCTACTATTGTTAATTGCAGGAGGTAGGCGAAATAATGCACCTAGCCGGAAGTGGCAGGGTAATCATTCAGCTATCAAAAGAATTGGTTGAAGGACAAATACTCTGTGACGACAAAGGAACTAGAGTTGCAAAAGTAATGGAACTAATTGGTCCAGTAAAAAGGCCGTTTGCATCAGCAACGTCCTTAACAAATAACATCAATAAATTTATTGGAAAACGTGTTTTCATGTTTGAGCAATCTTCTGCAACTAAACCAAAAAAATTTAGGAGAAATAGAAGATGAACATATTACAAACCCAAAGCTGTCCTGAATGTAGATCATCGTTAGTTGATGACATGCAGAATGGCGAAATAATCTGTTCTGGTTGTGGAGTAGTTGTCGATGATCAGATTGCAGATTGTGGTCCAGAAACAATAAGTTCGAATCTCGAAGATAAAATGAAGCTTGCAAGAGCAACAGGACAAACAACCTATTCTCAACATGATTTGGGAATAACAACTGAGATTTCAATTAGTGCAAAAGACTTCAGTGGAAAAACAATCAACCATGAAGTTGCAAACCAAATGAATCATCTCAGGAAATGGCAACAAAGAGTAAGAGTTTCAACACCAAAAGAAAGACGACTTGCAAATGTGTTAGCAAAGATGGGCGAAACATGTGAATCACTTAATCTTTCAAAAAATGTACTAGAAACTACTTCAATGATTTATAGAAATTTAGATGGACACATAGATGTCAAAGGAAAATCAGTAGTTTGTATCACAGCAGCTACAATTTACATGGCATGTAAACAATGTGACGTAGTAAGATCATTAGAAGAAATTTGTCGAGGAATTGTTCCAGCAAAAGATGTTAAATCAAAAACAAAACTTGCAGCAAGATATTATAGAACCATGGTAATGGAAATGGGCACATTAAAAGCTCCAGTCTTAACTATGGACAAATACATCTCAAAGATAGCAAATATGACACAAACAGAGGTTAGAGTAGAAAGACTAGCCTTAGAAATTGCTGAAAAAACAAAGGACAACAGTATTTCAGATGGAAAATCTCCAAATGGAATTGCTGCGGCATATCTGTATGTTTCATCAGTACTACTTGGACAAAGCGTTCTACAAAGAGACGTTTCAAGTGTTGCAGGAGTTACAGAAGTCACTATCAGAAATAGATGTAAAGAGATTCTAACAAGTCATAAACTCAAAATTACTTTGAGACCATCTCTGGCCAAATAACCTCCCCCCCCTCTTTTCATTTTATAATTAAAATTATCAATTAGGATTAGCTAAATTTCGTCGGTATTATATAGAGAATTAAAATTGTTTGAATTATGGTAGTATTAGAAATTAAAGACTTACACGTATCAATAGGAGATAAAGAGATTCTCAAAGGAGTTAATCTAAAGACAGGACCTGGAGAAGTACATGCAATTATGGGACCAAACGGTTCAGGAAAAAGTACATTGGCTTACACATTACTTGCACATCCAAAATACAAAGTCACTAAAGGAGATATTTTATTGGATGGTGAAAGTATTTTAGAATTAACTGCCGATGAAAGAGCAAAAAAAGGATTATTCTTAGCATTTCAATATCCAACTGAAGTTTCAGGAGTAGGATTTTCTCACTTTCTAAGAACAGCATACAACTCTCTAAGTAAAGCAATGGATGGGGACGATAGAGAAGTTTTCATCACTGTAAGAGAATTTCAAAAATATCTTAAAGAAAATATAGCAAAAGTTGGATTAAGAGAAGAATTCCTTTCAAGATATCTAAATGAAGGATTTTCAGGAGGAGAGAAAAAACGTGCAGAAGTATTACAAATGGCAGTTTTAAAACCTAAAATTTCAATTTTAGATGAACCAGATTCAGGATTAGATATTGATGCAGTTCAATCAGTAGCTAAAGCAATCAGTAATGTTTCAACTAAAGATGCAACAGTAATTATAATTACTCACTATGCTAGAATTTTAAAATTCTTAGACAAATTAGATTATGTACATGTATTTGCACAAGGCAAAGTACTTCAAACAGGTGATGCATCTCTTGCAGATAAATTAGAAGCCGAAGGTTATGAGTGGGCTTTAGAGAAAGCAGCATAATCAAAATTAAAAATCATGGCAGAAAATAGTGAACAGTATTTTTTTAATTTTTCATTTTTCAAAGTTGATCCTAAATGGAGATGGATGGCAGATTTAGCAAAAGAAGAATCCGCAAAAGAAGTAGAAAATATTATCAATAATTCAAAAATAATGTTTAGATCATATTCAAATTTAGGTCTTCGAGATGATGCAGATTTTTTATTTTGGTTTGCTGCACCCTCGATTGAAGAAATTCAAGCAGTGATTGAAAAATTATACAAAACAGTATTTGGAAAATATATCATTGCATCAATGACATATTTGTCATGCACAAGACCATCACTGTATGTAAAAGACCAAAAAACTTTAGGTTTCATTACAGGCGATAATCCCAAAAAACATGTCATAGTTTATCCATTTACAAAAACAAGAGAATGGTATCTTCTACCAAAAGAAAAACGTCAGGAAATTATGGATGAGCACATAACAGTTAGTAAAAAATATCCACAAATAGTACTCAATACAACATACTCTTTTGGAATTCATGATGAAGATTTTATGCTAGCATTTGAGGTAGATGACATCAGAGATTTTCAAGATTTAATCATGGATTTGAGAGAAACACAAGTTTCAACATATGTAGAAAATGACATTCCAATGATTGTATGTGTGAAAAAAGATATCATTCCATTAATTACAAGTTTAGGATAAATACCTAAAATCAAATATCAGTGATACAAATGTCGGATAAACATAAATGATGAAATTCCAATAAAATCAAAAGGAGATAAAAATTGAATTATAATAAACTAGGAAAAACAGACATTAAAGTATCGGAATTAGGATTTGGTGCTTGGTCTATTGCACTAGATTGGTGGGGTAAAAAAATTGAAGAGGATGAAGCAAAAAGAATGCTCAAAAAAGCATATGACTTAGGAATTAACTTTTTTGAAACGGGAGACATGTATGGAAAAGGAAAAAGTGAAAGACTAATTGGCGAAGTTTTCAAAGATATGAGAGACGAAGTTGTACTATCTACAAAATACGGATATGATTTTTCAGAAGTAGAACAAATTGGACATAAGGAATTACCTCAAAAGTTTGACGAAGATTTCACTAGAAAAGCGTTAAGAGATAGTTTGAAAAGATTACAAACAGATCATTTAGATATGTATGGATTACATAATCCAAAATTAAATCATATTAGAGATAATTCTATTTTTAATGTACTAGATAGTTTTGTTAAAGATAAATCAATTAACACATATCAAGTAGCTTTAGGCCCTGCAATTGGATGGACACAAGAAGGCATGGAAGCAATGGAAAGACCAAATGTAAGTGCAGTTCAAACAGTATACAATATTTTAGAACAAACACCAGGTAATGAATTAATGAAAAAAGCAGAAGAAAAAGAGGTAGGAATTCTTGTTAGAGTTCCAGAAGCATCAGGAATACTAACAGGAAAAGTAAATGCTGAAACTAAAATTGATGAAAAAGATCATAGATCAGTAAGAAAAGGAGAATGGATTAAAGCATCATTAGCAAAAGTTGAAGTGCTCAAACCAATTGCAGAAAGAAATAACTTAACAATAACAGAATTATCAATGAAATTTATCATGTCAAAAAAAGGATTTGCATCAGTATTTCCGACAGTAGTTAGTGAAGAAGAAATTGTAAATTATGTTGAAATGACTAAAGGAGGATATGTTTCAGCATCAGATATGAAGGAAATTGATGAGTTATTCAATACATGGCCATCTTATGAATTAAAAGCAACACCACAAACAAACTAATTTGTAAATGAAAAAACCAATTGATTCAGAAAAAACCATAGAAATTATTGAAAGAATGAAACTTGCCAAAATTGGTAAATATAAAAAATGGGAATTAATAATTAAAAAAATTAAAAACGATCAAATTCTAAACCCAGAAGAATTAGAATATTATTCAAATTTAACTAGAATTTATAAAAAATTAGAGGTTACAAGTAGAAGTAAAATTTATCATACAAAATTATCATTAGAGGATGAAAAACCACCATGTAAGGAATGTGGAAAAGATTCCCTATACTATTGTAACATGAATGATCAATATTTTTGTAATATTCATGTTGTAGGACATGATAAAAATGAAATTTAAGCAGCAGTATCTTCTAAACTAAATGAATTTTCAACAAAATATTCAACTCTAGTTTTTTTAAATTCACGAGAACTGAAAAGGATTTTGTATTCATCAACATTAATTTGGTTTTGGATAGTTTTAGCTACATCATGGGCTTCATCATGTGTTTTACAATGAATCATGGAAAACACATTATATGGCCAATCATCATAAGTTGGACGTTCATAACAATGACTTACTTGTGGAAATGAACCCAATGTTTCTCCAACAGAAGTAATTCTACCCTCAGGAACTTTCCAAACAATCATACCGTTTGCAGTAAATCCAACTTGTCTATGTCTAAGAATAGCTGCAAATCTTCGTAAAACGCCCATACTCTCATAGTGTTTCATTTTTGCAAATAATTCATCTTCAGTAATTCCAAGATTGTTTGCAGCTTGTACAAACGGTTCATCAATAATCTCCATGTCTTTTTGTAATTCACGAATGAAATCTTTATCTTGTTCTGTTGGTTCAAATTTTATATTTTTAATTTCTTTTTTCTCTTCAGTTGGTGCAATCTCATGTTTTTTATCATCAACCAAATCAAGTTTAACACCAATTTTGAATAATTGTAAAGTTGGAAGCATTCGAACTTTTTTAATTCCCTTAAGAACATTGAATTTTTCAAGTTCAGCATTCAAATCAGCTCCAGGTGGAACAGCCAAAGTAAACCAAAGATTAAACTGATGATCACGCTCATAATTATGACTAACTCCAGGATGACGATTGATTTGACTAGCTACATAATCTAATTTATCATGTTCAATTTCCATTGCAACTAATGAACTAGTGTAACCTAGTTTTCTAGTATCAAAAATTGCACTCAATTGTCTTAAGACACCAATTTCTTTAAGATTGTTTAATTTTTCTTTAATAATTTCCGGAGTAGTATCAAATTTTTTAGCAATAGCATCAAATGGTCTAGTAACCAACGGAAACGTCCATTGAATTTCATTTAGAAGTTCCTTATCAGATTCACCTAAAGAAGACAATAAGTGGATTAATCGGCAATTCAATTAAAAATGTAGCTAGTATTTTACACAGTGATTTTTAATACATAAATAGAAACTGGAGTGTCTTGGATCGATGATAATTAATCTAAATCTTGAAGGTAAAAAAATCATTGTTGTAGGAGGAGGAAATGAGGCTGAAAAAAGAATAAAATCAATATTAAATGAAAAGTGTGAAATCATAGTTATCAGTGATTCTGTAAATGCACAAATTTCAAAATTAGTAAAAACAAAACAAGTTAAATTAAAAAAACAAAAAATTGAAAATGTAAAATTTATTTTAGAGCTAAAACCAGATTTAATAATTACAACTACAAATGATAAAAAAATTAATCAAAAAATAATCAATTATGCAAAAAAGAAGAAAATAATATCATATAGTTCAGATAATCCCGAAGATAGTGATTTTTCAAATGCAGCAATTATTGATTTTGAAAAAATGATTCAAATTGCCATTTTCACGGGAGGTAGGAGTCCAATAATGTCAAAAAAAATTAAAACAAAAGCTGAAAAGGTACTAAAAAAAGTTATTTCAAAAGAAGATATTGCTCAAATTAAAATTCAAAAAATATCACGAAAACTAGCTAAAGAGATCATTCCCACCCAATTTGAACGAAAAGAGTGTCTACGGAGTATTATGACTGATAATCATATTGATCAGTTAATAAAAGACGGCCAAATAAAAAAAGCTGAAAAGCGAGCTATAGAGATACTAAAAAAATGGAAATGAATCAAAACATCATAAATGCACGTGTGACATTTCGTAACTCACCAATCCATATTTTAGAAAAGTTCACTATCAGAGATACGGAAAACGCATATCAACAATTTAAAAAACATTCAGAATTAGATGAATGTGTAATAATTCAAACTTGTAATAGAATTGAATTATTTGGAAAATCAAAAACAGATAATTCAGATAAAATTAAGAAAACATGGGCAAGTATTACAGGATTAGATGAAGAAATATTTGAAGAAAATATTGAATTTGTAGAAAATCAAGAGGCCCTACATCACCTGTTGAAACTAACATCAGGCTTAGATTCAATGGTATTAGGCGAAGAACAAATTTTAGGTCAAATAAAAAATTCAATAACATCAGCTAGAAAATCAAAGGCATCAGGTCAACATCTCAATACTCTATTTGATAAAGCAATCAGAATGGGTACAAGAATTAGAAATTCTAGTGGAATTGGTAAAGGTGGCATATCAGTAGGATCAATGGCAGTAAAACTTGCAGAAGAAAATATTGATGAATTAAAAACAAAACAAATTCTTTTGATTGGAACTGGAGAAGTATCAACTCTTGTTGCAAAATCATTACAAAGAAGAGGATATGCATTTAATGTTACAAGTAGAACCATTGGAAGATCAGAAATATTTTGTGAAACAATGGGAGGAAATCCAATTAAATTTGAAGAAGTTCTTTCAGGATTTAACAAATATGATGTAATATTTGTTGCAACAACTGCACCATATTTTCTTGTCACACAAGAAAGAATTGCAAATGCCATGAAAGATAAAAACAAGGGAATGATGATACTGGATTTATCAAATCCAAGAACAGTGGATGAAAAAGTTGCAATAATTGGAGGAGTTAAATTAATGAATTTAGATCAAATTGCAGAAATGGTGGAAAAAAACATGAATGCTAGATTAAACAAGGTAAAAACCATTGAAAATATAATTAGAGAAGAAGTATCAGTATTAGAAGCCTCAATGAAAAGATTAGATGCAGAACCACTGGTAACTGACGTATTCAAAAGTATAGAGAATCTCAGAGAAAAAGAATTGAATAAAGCATTACAAATGCTCGATGAAAAAGATGAAAAGAAAATCAAAATTATTGAAGAATTAACAAAAGCAGTGGTAGAGAGTATTGTATCAACTCCAATGAATAATATCAGAAAGGCATCAGAACAAGGTCAACCAGATGTAATAGAGTTGGCCAGTAAGCTATTTGACTATAAAAAACAGAATCAGGCTGACTAGGATTATATTTTAGCCAGAATTAATTTTAAACATGTCATTTCCCACGAAACGTCTTAGAAGATTACGGATATCAGAAAAAATGAGAGAATTAGTTCAAGAAACCACATTAACACCCAAAGATTTCATTTGTCCAGTATTTGTTCAAGAGGATCTGAAAACAAGAATTAAAATTGAATCAATGTCAGAAATTGAAAGATTACCATTAGAAGATGTAAATGATGAAGTCAAAACAATCATAGATTTAGGGATTCCTGCAATCATGTTATTTGGAATTCCAACACAAAAAGATGAAGCAGGAAGTTCCTCTTTTGATGATAACGGTATAGTTCAAAAAGCAATTACGCAAATTCGAAAAGAGTTTGGAGATAAAATTGTAATTATGGCAGATGTTTGTTTGTGTCAATTTACATCTACAGGTCATTGTGGAATTATTCAAGGTGATAAAATTGATAATGATACAAGTTTAGATACACTTGCAAAAATTGCTGTTAGTCAAGCTAAAGCAGGTGTTGACACAGTATCACCATCAGCAATGATGGATGGTCAAGTTGCAGCAATAAGAAAAGCTCTAGATGATGAAGGGTTTACAGATGTCTCAATAATGTCACATTCAGCAAAACATCGTTCAAATTTTTATTCACCATTTAGAGATGCTGCAGAATGTGCACCAAAATTTGGAGATAGAAAAACATACCAAGTTCCATTTACAAATGCAAGAGAAGCAATGATGGAAGTAGAAACAGACATCAATGAAGGAGTAGATATCGTAATGATAAAACCAGCATTATCATATTTGGATTTAATTGCAGAAACTAGGAGAAAATATAATATTCCAGTGTCAGCATATAGTGTTTCTGGAGAATATGCATTAGTAAAAGCTGCATCTCAATTAGGATATGTAAATGAAAAAGACATTACATTAGAAATTCTCTATTCAATTAAAAGAGCAGGAGCAGACATGATAGTCACATATTTTGCAAAATCAGCCTCAAGATTTCTTCAAGAATCATGAGAAACGACGAACGATTTGAAATACAAAGAGCATTTGACTTATTGCCACATGTTGTTGGTGCAAGTTGGGCTACAGTAGGCTTTAGAATGGAAGGGATTAGAAAACCAACAAGAGAAGAATTTAGAGAAAAAACATTAGAATATCTAAAAATGGTTGAACCAGTTTTTGAATCATATCCAAAAAATGAAGATTATGCTGAAATTTGTAAATACATAGAATTTAGAAAAAAACAAGAATATGAGAAAATAATCTCAGGTGAAAATAATGAAATTGAAACTAGATATGATAGATATGTAGATTATGGTTAGACCTCATCCTTTAGTTGTTTTAAAAATACCTTCAACACTTTAGTTCTTTTTTTAGCTTCAATTTTACCAGATTTTGTATTCATCATTGATTCTAGTTTCAGTAATTTATTAAAAAAATGATCAAGGGCCCAAAGATTATCATCAGGAGTTCTTTTATTACAAAAAGGATCATCAATGTTGTAAAAGGGTCTATTGAGAGAACCACTAGTAGCAAAAACTCTCGCAATTCCTATAGCACCTAATGCATCAAGTCTATCGGCATCTTGTAATATTTTTCCTTCAAGAGTTTGAGGAACTTTATTTTGAGAAAAACTATGATCCGCAATAGCATCAGAAATAATTGTAATTTCTTCAGCAGTAAAATCATATTTTTTTAAAATTAATTTTGATTTTTTTGCACTGTCTATAGAAGAAAATTTAGAACGTTTACTTGATTTAGAGTATGAAACTATATCATGTAATAACGCAGCACTAAGAACTAATTTTTGGTTTGCTTTTTCTTTTTTTGCAATTTTTTGAGCATTATTGTAAACTCTCATAACATGTTCAAAATCATGGGCAGGATCATTATCCATTATTTTAATTATTTCATTTTTTATAGAATGAAGAACGTTCATTTAGAATCTCCATATTTTTGGTTTAACAAATTTAATTTTCCTTTGAGTGAGCAACACTGTCCAATTAATACAGGCAAATAAAACAATTAAACCAATGCCAATACCGTCAATTAATAAAATTCCAGTAAGACGATCTTCAAATATTTCTAAAAATGGAGTTAAAACTGCATTACCAAAATATATCATTATAATATAAGAAATAGTTCTACCAAACCAAAATCCAACATAGATACCAACACTCTTTGCACGCATTAGGCCATACGTAATAAATAAAATATTACTTGGAAGAGGTGTTGCTCCAAACAAAAAAGATGCAATTAGATACCCATATTTTTTCTTATTCAGATAATCTCCAATCATATCCAGATTAGATTTTTGTTCTTCTCCAACAAAATTTCGAAATAATCCACTAATTCTTTTTAGAAAAAATCTGCCAATAGTAGCTCCCGTTGCACCAACTACAGCAAGAAGTAAAATATTCAAAGTAGGATCAAGAAGATAAAATGATGTTAAAACTATCCAACTAGGTGGCATCAAAATGGGAGATGCATTTATTCCAATTAATACAAGAAAAATTCCAAAATACGAAAATTCTCCAAATAGTTCAAAAATATCCAATTATCTTCAATAATTCTACTGATATTTTGTTTCTAAACCCTTGGATTCAAGTTTAGTCAGTAGATAATATGACAATAATCTAAAAAATTCAAAAAATTACATATTTTTACAAACAATGATCATGTTTTGTAAGAAATTGGATCAATCATGCAATATCTTTATAAGTAATTTACACATATTTTAGTCATGTCGGAGTTAGTTTGGAAGTGTTTTAGATGTAATCTATCTTTTAAAGATGACAACTTGGCTGAAATGCATAAAAATATTTCAAATCACTCAGTAACTAAAGTAAAATCATTAGTTGTATAATTCCTAGAATTCAGTATTTTAAGTAAAATAATAGTGCAGAGGGTGGGATTCGAACCCACGAACTCCTAAGAGAAGGGATTTCCTATATTAATAGATCTTGAGTCCCTCTCGGTTGACCGGGCTTCGATACCTCTGCAACAATACTAGATAATGCCAATATTTTTCAATTACTATTATAATTATTGATCCATATTTTTAGAAATTTTTTAACAAAGCTTATAATCGCAAGGGTTATTGAAATTCACATGTCAGAATCAATACCAATTTCAGACGCAAAAAAAATGCGAAGTGGTGTTAATGTTGAAGCTGAAGTTATTGAGAAAGGAGAATCAAGAACTGTAAATCTTAAAACTGGAGGAACAGTCGATGTCTGCGATGCAAAAATAGCAAACAGTGATGGAACTGAAGAAAACCAAATGAAACTCACATTGTGGGGTGACGATATCAAAGCAGTTAATGTCGGAGATAAAGTTGTCATAGAAAATGGATACACTAACGAGTTCAAAGGGGAAGTGTCTCTAACCAAAGGAAAATTTGGTAAGATGACTATAAATCCTTAATAATTTCTTTTATTATCTAATTTATTTTTTAAATTAAATATCATTATGATTACGCTAATTATCACAAGTATAATTAGAAATCCAGGAAGCATCTAGAAAATCAATATCAAGAATAACTGTCTTTGTAAATCATGGTTGAACGTACATTACAGAAATTAAAGAATCTCTGAAAGAAAAGTGAAAATAGTTAAAAAAAATCTTGGTAAAGACGTTTTTGCTAGATCAAAAATAGATCAAAAAAAATATGAAGAAATTATGAAACGTTTAGAAAAAAGGTTAGAAAAGGAAAAAGGAAAGTCACAAAAATCAGAAAGAATTAGATTAATTTCCAGTAAAAAAAAGAAAAACTAGAGGTAATACGTGTAGAAGTAGGACTATGAAACAAAAAAGCAAAGAAACAAGCGAGAACGAACAGATGGAATAGAGAATTCAAAGGACAAGATAAGAATGGCAACCCAATCAGAAGAAGAAAGCAATATTAGGAAAATTATAAAAATTAACGTCTAGTTTTCTTTGCTGGTTTTCTTTTAGATTTAGTTTTCTTTGCTGGTTTTCTTTTAGATTTAGTTTTCTTTGCTGGTTTTCTTTTAGATTTAGTTTTCTTTGCTGGTTTTCTTTTAG
>Ga0209035_10000064_pt1 | contig 37756 bp, 38 predicted proteins | sample MarorgKNORR_S2LV_6_FD_188220 | JGI IMG/M metagenome (GOLD analysis project Ga0209035, IMG submission 188220) | Marine microbial communities from the Southern Atlantic Ocean, analyzing organic carbon cycling - AAIW_A/KNORR_S2/LV (SPAdes) (version 2) | ecosystem: Environmental > Aquatic > Marine... | reverse complement strand
ATAGATCCTCTGGTGATGATGTCGATCCGGACCTGAATATAATCTTCGTTTTATTATCAGGAAGAATTTTGTCGACAATATCTTCTTGCATCTCGATATTATTCTTGCTTCCAAGTATGACAATGCAGCTGGAATGTTGGTTTCTATTTGCCTCAATAAGTTCATTGATAATGATATAGAGTGATTCTGACCAGCCAAGAATAATGGTAGGATTCGATTCAATGACTTTTGATTTACCTTGTCTAAGCTCAAGAATTTTTGAGTTAATTTCACTGGCAATTGATCCAATGATTATAGATGAGAAGAAGATTGATATTAAGATCAGTAAAAATGTAATTATTCGGTATACCCAGGACCCATCAGTCGCGCTCCTTCCAAAACCAGTATTAAAATAGATCCATAATTGGTCAGAGAAACCTTGGTCTGGATTACTGCCTAGAAACCATATTAAAACAGTTAGTAAAAAAATTATAAAGATAACAAGAATAGAAAAAGCTACGATTATAGAAAAACTTCCTTTCGTCATGATGTTATCAACCCGATACATTAGTTTTTCTTTAAAGGAGTTGTTCATAACTTATATCAAATAGTTTTTTATCAGTTCAATTTTTTCCATTTATATCTCTTTTTCTTTCTACCAATTTATTTAAAATAGATAATCTTGCAAATTAGGATTTCAACAAGTTCGGTTGAAATTTCTTTGTTTTTACCCTTCTAAATAGATAGACCAAGAACCCAATTAAACTCAGAGGGACTAAGTACCTTAGAGGTATTATTAGAAAATTGTAAACTTCAGGTAGAAACTTAGCAAAAATAACAAGTACCATAGAGCCACCCGTAATGAAATAAAAAAATGCAAAAATATGATCAATCGTTGTCATGACTAATGGTTGTGGTCTTTCAGTAGAAAAGTACAGAGCTATACCAGAAAGAAATGCAGTGGTTAGGTATGCCATTGCATCCGCTAGTTCATCTATCGGTAAAAAGAGAGTGTAATAAACTAGGAGAGTTAAAAAGAATAGAGGAATGCCAATTTTTAATACGGTCATTGAGCTTGATCGTTTAATCAGCCACCCAACTCTCACTTCCTCCTCCACCTGTGCAATTCTTTCGAGCGTTGAAGATTTACTAAGATAATTTTTAGATCTGAGTATTCCTGACTGCACATTCATGATTTCCCATCCATTAAGGTCAAAATCAGTGTCAATTAATTCCTCAGGAAGAGGCTGCAGCATTCCGTGCTTAGTAGTCATTGCTAGGTAAAGATATTGAGAATCAAATGGATAATTCGACGCAATAGCATGGAAAGTAAAGTTTCCACTTAAGTGGTATCTCGTTGAAATGAAATCAGTTGCTGGGTCTCTGTTAGCGCTAACTTTATTAACGACATAATTAGAATCTATGGTGCTGAGATTATTAAATCTCAAGGTCTTTATGGGATCTTCATCTTTAGAAATCACATCCAAGTACATGTCACAAGAAAAACTTTCTTCCTCAATAGATATATTATTTATTCGCAGTATATCTAAATAAACATAGGTCACTTGAATAGTTTTGTATTCATCATCTTCTAGTGCTAATTGCTCGTTATGATATATATACACAGGCATAGAGGGATTTACTTTGGATGGTAAAGCCTGAACCATTAGGTGTTTTCGTAATGTATTTTTTTGATCTTTAAAGGCATAGTTAATACTCGTCCCAACAAAAATCTCTTTGTTTCCATCAATCTTATTTAATCCGTATTTTATCTTCTTAATAAAATCAACTTCCATACCTTCGGAAAGTGATATGTGATGCTTCTCCGTTACATGCTTAATCAAATAAGGTATTTCAAATTGATAGAAATTATCATTAATTAGATGTTTTTCAGAAATATCAAAGGCCTGATCTGAATCCTCAAGAAACTGCTCCATTTTTAAATAAATATCAAAGTTAGGGTTAACTTGAAATATTGGTGCAAATGGCATATCGCTGAAATTAAAACTAGAGGTATTGGCAGTATTGGTAAATAAGATTTTGAGAGGAAAATTATGCTTTTTACATACATTAAAAACATTGGTCTTGAGTTTTGTATTCATAGCTCCAATGCTGAGCATATCCTTGTTTGTTGAATCTTTTAACGCTTCCAACATTTTAGCTTCAAGTTCTTCAAAAATTAAATCTTTTTCCTTGTCTATAAAATTGAGGAAAATATTTTTTTCTAATAGCTCTTCTTCTCTTAGTCTTACGGGACTCTTAATTCCAATATTAGCAAAATGAAACAACCTGTTAGCGTTAAAAAATTTCTTATTTCTTAAAAATATGTCACCTGGTAACGAATTTGTTTTTTCAGGCGATGTACCTAGATCAATATTATTTTTTAGAAGCTCAATATTTTCAGAATCTGAAATAGCGACGTTTTGGAAAAGCAATCTCTTGGCTGACTCAATTGTTTTGATGTATTCAACCTTCTTCTCACGAATACCACTAAAAACTGAAGGCCCTTTAGCAAATAGAATAGATGGAGAATTTTTAATTTTGTCTTCATAACTTTTCTTTGCCTCATCAGAATCCATAGGCACATCCAAGAAATCGATGAAGATATTTTTACCAGCTATGCCCCCATTTCTATTGATATCCTTTTCAATAGCTTGAATGGCATATTTATAGAAATTTTTTAATTTGCGTCGAGTTCCTTTGGATGCAATATCATCCAATCTACTCCAGGCTAAAAAACCAATTTTGTCCATTTATTTTTAAAAGTAGTGAGTGGCTGCTTTGTGTGGTTATAAAAAGCAGAATGAATTAAAACTTTATGGCCAATGAATGCCCCATCTATCCGCACCTATGGTGTAACCACTGGTTCGTTTATTTATTTTAAAATAATTGGTCACATTCATATTGCTAGTTTTTGAGTATTTAATTTTCCAAGTACTCCCTAGCCCCACTTGCTCCATGCCTTTAATTACGTAACCAGGCGGGGGTATGACAGTTGGCTTGTTGTATACATTTTGATAGGTTTTTAGCCCAGCTGCACCAAGCAATAAGTCTTTAAACATGCCCATTTTTTACCTTACATATTATCGAATAAATGTTTGCCAAATAGCTGCAATATATACATCAGCAAGGCTTTCTGATCCACGGATCATTCTTTTTATGTCTTTAACTTTTGCCTTTCTACTGCTTCCAGTGCCGTCTCTGATATCACCATTTCTTACATTGCAGAGAGTAGAGCTTCCCGTGCCTTTCCTAACCTTATCGTCTCTCACATTGCATAAAGTACTACTTCCAGTTCCAGACCTTAAGTTATCACCCCTAATATTGGCAATAGTTTTACTTCCATCCTTCAGTTGCTCTCTTTTATATTCTAGTTTCATAATATTTACCTACGTTATAATTAACCTACTTATAGATTACCTTTGTTTATAATGCTTTTGCAAGTCACATTAAATAGTTTTCTCCATGCGAATCATCGGAACTGTTTTACCAGTTTCTGTTTCATAAAATATATCCTCTATGGGTTTGTAGCCCTGAGTTTCATATAAAAGTTTTCCAGATTGTGTAGCCATCAACTCGCATTTTTTAAAGCCTAATTTTTTAGCTGCATTTTCACCTAAATGCATTACCAGCGATCCTATGCCTTGTCTTGTCCAATCTGGGTGGGTGTACATGGCACGTATCCGGGCAGAATCTTTCAAGGGATCTAAAAAATTATCATCTCGGTTAGGGGTGTGATTGCCACCAAACAGAGTTTCTCTGTTGCTCCAGCCGCCACAACCAACAAATATTTCTTCACAGAAAATCATAAAGTAAGTTCCATCTTTAATGAGCTGATCGTCTAATCCCATGCTATCAAAAGAGGCCTCTAGTTGATCTGCGGTAAGCAAGGGCCCCAAGAGTTGATTTATAGATAGCTGCATTAATTTTTTAATGGCTGGCATATCTTCAACGGCTGCTATTTTATGAGTAAAGTCTTTCATATTATCTTTATTTTATTTCCCACGATTTATATAGTAACTGGTAAAATTTCAACATACAGTCCTTACAATTTTTTATCCATGACATCTCCAAATTCAGACAATTCAACCTCTGCATTTGATAGCAAGCTAGAAAGTATTTTAGAACTTTTAGAGGAAGAGGGTTCTCAACATTTTATCTATCTTACGGGTGCTGCTGGTACTGGTAAAACCACTCTGATCGAAAGGGTAAAAGATGAGTGCCTTTTAAGAAAAATCGTAGTTGCTCCTACAGGAGTGGCTGCATTAAACATTGGTGGAAGCACAATTAACTCAGCTTTTAGAATTGGATTTGATACCTTCCCAAACATACAAGAATCAAAAGATCCTAGGTTTAAGAAACTTTTAAAAAAACTTGAGTTATTGATTATTGATGAAATTTCCATGGTTAGAGCCCCAATGCTTGATGCAATTTCAGAAACATTAAAAGTACATCGTAATTCTGCTGAGCCTTTTGGCGGCATTCATATTCTTGCCTGTGGAGATTTATTTCAATTGCCCCCAGTGGTTAAAGACCACGAAGAATCAGCCATTTTTGAAAAATACGATTCTGTTTATTTTTTTAGTTCTCACAGTTACAAAGAAGTAGCTACACCATCTTTTTTTGAGCTCTCAAGTTCCTTTCGGCAAAAAGACGATGAAGAATTCTACGAACTATTAAACAACGTGCGCTTGGGATCAAACCTAGAAGAATCTATTGCCAGAATAAATAGAGCTTGCCATAACCCAGAATTTGATACGGAGTCTTCCCTCATCATTACTTCAAGAAAATATCGTGCTGAACAAATAAACGAAGAGATGTTAAATTTAATTGAAGGGCCAGCAACCGCCGCTAAATCAAGAGAACAAGGAGATCTTAGTGAAAATGATTTACCTGCTCCGCGTGAACTTCGAGTTAAAGAAGATGCAAAAGTAATGTTTATAAAAAATGATCCGGATGGTCGCTGGGTTAATGGAACGATTGGAGTGGTTACTGATTGTTCAGATAAAAATAAAAAAATTATTAAAGTAAAAGTTGGAAAAGATGTTTTTAAAGTAAAGAGAGAAGAGTGGAATAAGGTTAAATACGTTTACGATGAATATAACGATGAGATGGAAGAAGAGATTGTCTCTTCGTTCAAACAATTTCCATTAAAACTTGGCTGGGCCGTTACTATTCATAAAGCTCAGGGCTTAACTTTAGAAAGTTGTTCAGTTGATTTGGGGGAAGGGGCATTTGCAACGGGGCAAGCTTACGTTGCTTTAAGCCGCTGCAAAACTATGGCATCTTTAAATTTATATCAAGAGTTAAAAATTAGAGATGCTTTGGTTGATCCAGATATCCAAGATTTTCATGCAGAACACTTTGGATAGCTCTACAATAGAATTTTACTTTTGTAATTGAGTGCATGGAAAATCTGATACCCAATATTTCTGAATTAATAATTACATTTTCTGATTTTGTTTGGGAGTGGAATGCTCCATTCCTTGTAGGAGCAGGGATATTTTTTCTTTTTTACTCAAAACTTACTCCTTTTAAATATATCCTTCATGCCTTCGAATTAATAAGAGGCAAGCATACAAAACAAGAGGACATTGGAGAAGTTACCCATTTTCAGGCTTTAACCACAGCCTTATCCGGCACGATTGGTCTTGGAAATATTTCTGGCGTTGCTCTTGCTATTGGTTATGGTGGTCCGGGAGTAATTTTTTGGATGTGGATAACTGCAATTGTTGGCATAGCAACTAAATTTTTTACTTGTACTTTATCTGTGATGTATCGAGATGTAGATGAAGATGGAACAGTACGCAGTGGACCAATGTATATTATTAAAAATGCACTGCCTAGATCCATGATGCCATTGGCATATTTTTTTGCAGCTGCTGGTTTAATTGGTGCTTTGCCGGGATTTCAAAGCAATCAAATGGTTCAGATGCTTGAGACCTTACCAATCTTTGAGTTCAAATATTTTAATTTAATGGCTGGAATAATTTTAGCTGCGATCACTGGAGCTGTAATTTTTGGTGGATTGGTGAGGATAGCAAAGGTTTCTCAATGGCTTGTACCCTCAATGAGCATCTTATATTTTGGTTCTGTCATGGTTGCGCTAATTCTCAACTTTGAGGCAGTCATTCCTGCATTTCAAATTATTATAGAAGATGCTTTTACAGGTTCTGCGGTTGCTGGAGGAAGTGTTATAGCTGTAATTATCATGGGCGTTAAAAGAAGCGCTCATTCTAATGAAGCAGGGATAGGAACAGAATCGCTTGTTCATGGTGCTGCTAAGACCTCAAATCCAGTCAAGCAAGGTTTGGTTGCTATGCTTGGACCTATTTTTGATACTTTGATAATGTGCACATCTACAGCATTGTTAATTATTATCTCAGGAGTTTGGTTAGACATAGGCCCAGGCGTCGAGGGCGTTAAATTGACTGCAGAAGCATTCAGCGTTCTTCTTGGTCCAGTGGGATATGCAATTTTACTTATCTGCGTAGTAAGCTTTGGAGCCAGCACTATTTTCACTTACTCATTTTATGGATCTGCTTGTGCTCAATTCTTATTTGGCAAAAAAGGAGTAAAAATTTATCAATGGGTCATCATTTTCTTTGTTGTTGTCTTCGCAGTAATACCCGTAAAGACTGCTATTGCTGTCATTGATCTTTCATTTGCATTTATGGCGATACCAACATTAATCTCATCAGTCTGGCTTGCACCTAAGGTGCTTGAAAAAGCAAGAGACTACTTTGCAACCCTAGAATCTGATACTGCTAGTATCTAATTATTTATCCTTAAGAATTTCTCTAGCTGCATTTTTTCCAGGAAGCCCAGTAACGCCTCCACCAGGATGTGTTCCAGAGCCACACATATAAAGAGATTTTAAGGGGCCGCGATAGTTTCCATAGTTTAGAAGAGGTCTAGCAGCCCACATTTGATCCAATGTCATTTGGCCATGCATTATGTCTCCACCAATCAATCCAAATTTTTCTTCAAGATCAAGAGGAGAAAGAATCATAGTGCCTAAAATAGATTCTTTAAAATTCGGAGCATGTTTTGTAACAGTATTAATAATAGTGTCTGCGGCATCTAGTCTATGATCATGCCAGGACCGTCCGTCAGATAAAGAGGGAGAGAATTGTTGACAGAACAATGAAGCAACGTGTTGCCCTTTAGGCGCTAAGGTATCGTCCATTGTGGATGGAATTAACATTTCCACAATTGGATCTTTTGACCACCCATGAGTCTTAGCATCTATGTATGCGCGATCCATGTAATCTAGGGTTGGAGCAATAACAATCCCACTTTGGTGATGCTCAGCTATCTCTTTGCCTGGCAGAGCATTAAAATCTGGGAGTTCTGAAAGTGCTACATTCATTCTAAAGGTACCTGAACCACATTTGTAGCCATCCATACTGCGATTGAATTCTGGATCTAAGTCTTCTGCTGCAATTAATTTTTTGTAAAGGAGTTTGGGATTTAAATTAGAAATAATTTTTTTAGCTTCAACAATTGAGCCATCTTCTAATTGAATTCCAGTCGCTCTGCTATTGGAAACCATTACCTTGTCTACCCCAGCATCTGTAAAAATATTTACACCCAAATCTATACAGGCTTCTTTCATGGCTTGGGTGATAGAACCCATTCCACCTATAGCATGACCCCAGGCTCCTTTTTCTCCATCCACTTCACCAAATACATGATGCAATAAAACATAAGCAGAGCCAGGCGTATCAGGACTTGCAAAATTTCCAACAATTGCATCAAATCCAAATGCAGCCTTGACATGTTCACTTTCAAACCAACCGTCTAGAAAAGAGCGGGCACTTTTAGTAAAAAGATTGTAAACATCCCTATGGACTTGATTGCCTTGTGTAGCAATAGGCCAAAGCTGAAGCGCAGCATTTAAGGCAGCTTTAATTCCTTGTTTAGGGTTAGGAGGCGTCTTGACTGATAGATCTCTTAGCACATCTGCAACAGCTTCAATTCGATCATAGTATTCAGGTAATCTTTCAGCATCCTTTTTAGAAAATTTTCTAAATTCTTGCTGAGTTCTCTCTAACCCTCCACCTAATTTAAGGTAGCTTGAATTAGTAAGGGGCAAAAAATTTGATATAGGCCTTTTTACAATTTCTAACCCAAGCTCTTTGAGCTTCATTTCTTTAATAATTGAAGGGTTCAATAAGCTTACTGTATAACTTGCAACAGAGTTTTTAAATCCTGGATGAAACTCTTCTGTAACAGCAGCTCCACCTACAATAGATCGCTTTTCATAGACATTGACATTGAGTCCAGCTTTGGCTAAATAAAAAGCACAAACAAGTCCATTGTGACCGCCGCCAATAATTAGTGCATCAGTATTTTTTTTAGACATTCACTTCTTTTTATAATAAATTTAGATACAGATTATAGATTTAATATTTAGAAAATTATATGAACATTAGGTTCTTAAAAAAATTCAATCATCTCTTTTATAACTCACTTGTCCTTGTTTTTTTGATTGGTTGTGGAGGGGGTGGGGGCGGAGGCTCAGCTGGTGTTGTTCCAGCTCCTAATGTCGCACCAACAATTTCAGGATCAATTTTAGAGATAAGAGTGGAAGAGACGATGAGTTTTCAACCCACTGCAAGTGATGCAAATAATGACTCTTTATCTTTTTCTATTGCCGGTGCTCCAGCTTGGTCTAATTTTAATGCTAATTCTGGATTATTTACTGGAAAGCCCAGTAATGCTGATCTTGGTTCGGTCTACTCAATTACTATTACAGTTTCAGACGGCCAACTTTCAACATCCATCGCATTTGACCTAACTGTCATTAAACCCTTATTTGCAATTAATTTATCTATCGCCTCAATGGCAAATTATATGAATCTTGCAATTTCCTTATCCGGTTGTTTTTTTAATCAGAGTGATACTGAGTGTGCTGATGGAGAAGAAGAAATCGTTATTGTTGAGAATGGACTTTCAAGGTTTAGCAATACATTGGCGGCAGGTAGTCCTTTTGAACTATCTATAGAAAGAGACCCTGGTAGACAAAAATGCGAGCTATCTGAGTCAAGTGGGCAAATGGGAAATCTAGATCAAACTTTAACTGTGAGCTGTGAAGATGATGCATCAGCGCCATTATTTAAGACCAATAAACTTCATAAGATTCGCATTACGATGTCTCAGGCAGAGTGGAAGAGGTTTCTTTTGGATTACGAGAGAGCTAACTATAAAAATGGAGATTCATCAGGTTTTGTTCATCCCTGGGGTGCAATTTTTTGGTCTCATAGTGAAGTATATAGGCAAGCTAATTTTGCATATCTTGACTCGCAAGGAGAGGTCATAGAGTCTTATGCAAACATTGGATTTAAAATGAAAGGTAACACCAGTCGACAAGTTCCTCAGATTAGTGTTACTCAATCAGATGGTACCTCTAAACTTACTCCTAAAAGATTTAGCTTTGCAATTAAATTCGATGAAAAGTTTGATGAAGACGAAGGAGTGTATTCATGTATTGACGCCACTGGAAGTCCTGCTGCAATTCCAGGCCCTCCTTGTGAAAATAGGGTTGGCAAAGACTTGCTTGAGGTTCCAGAAAATGATGATAGAACTTTTATGGACATGGAGAAGGTCTACTTTAGATATAACAGAGACGATCCCTCTTATCAAAGAGAGCTCTTAGCCCATACGATTCTTAATAACATCGGAGTGCCAACATCAAGGATGTCTCATGCCAATATTGAGCTAGTACTTACAGGAGATGGAACTTATAACAATCAGCCCTTGCCACAAAGTTTTAATATGGGCGTTTTTCAAATGACAGAACAAATTGATAAACCATTTTTAAAACGATTGTTTCGTAAAAATGGCTATCTTTTTAAGGCTACCGGAGGGGACTTAAGTAAATCCTCTTCTATAAACCCACTTTGCGTTCCATACGAAGATGATACTGGTTATGTAAACACTCAGTTTTGTGAAATCGGAGTTGAAAAACCTGATCCAGCCTCAAGAGAAGAGTGGCTAGGCACTGACAATTATTTAAATCCAACATTTGTGAACTCTGATATTAATGATGATGGAGGTGAGGTCTCGCAATTCAAACCTTATGAGCCAGTCTATGATTTAAAATCAAAGAAAAGTAAAGTTAAAGCCGGCAGGGTTTTGCTAGAAGACTTTATTAAATTTGTACAAACCAATCCAAGCGCTTCAATGCTTGCAGAGCAGTTTGATGTTTCTGGCTTTATAAAAGCTCAAGCTGCAGATATCGCTATGGGAGCTCCAGATCATTATGCTAGGGTTGCAAATAATTTCTATCTTTACTTCAATCCCATTTCATCTAAGTGGATTTATATTCCCAATGATTATGATTTTGTTTTTAGAGACCATCATCCACAATGGGGCTTATTCATTTCACTGGATGCCTTTCAAGACCTTGCTTCAACATATGCATTTCAGTCATTAGGTAAAATTGCTTGGACCGATAGAGAGCTTGGTGATGTAACTCCAATTTTATGGGACATTATATTCTCAGAACCTAGTAACAAAGAGGCTCTCTACAAAAATATAAAATCTATTTTAAATAATCAATTTAACTGGGAAACATCTTTATCAAATTTACTTGATGAAAGAGATAATTTAGTAAGAGATTCTATCCAATCAACCGTTGCGGTCAGCCCAGCTGGCTGTCAACATATCTATAATCGTAATGCCATCGATTCAGAATCTTCAACCGCTCTATGTGATATTAATGATATGTCTATCAAAAGGTTTATTGAGTTGAGAAAAATCACCCTCAGCGAAGAACTTGAATCTGCTGGTATGTAATTCTCTAACTTAAGTCTTCCATTCTCCCAATAACCCAGATGCTTTTTAGTTGAGATAAATTATAAAAATAGCCACTTCCGCCACCCTATTTATATTGAAAGAGGCTTCAGTGACTTAGCTCCTTCCAAGTTTTCAAAATTTTTTAACATGCTTTTACTAATCTCAATAAATGATTGGTAGCTTCCATTTTCATCAAGCTTTTCTTCAATAATGCAACCCGAATCAAACAACTTAGACCTCATCGCTGCTTGAGTCGGAGAAAAGCAAATCCAGCCAGCAAGAATCTCTCCAAAAAGAATTTGAGAAATTTGAGTTTTTAATTCGTCCAAGCCATCCCCAGTTTCAGCAGAAATTTTTATTTCAGGGTATTTATTATTTACGGGGTGAATTTCAATATCTGTTATTAAATCAATTTTATTTAAGACTCGGATTTGAGGTATTTTCTCTATTCCAAGATCTTCTAAAATTAGATCAACCTGTTGAATTTTAAAACCACGTTCCGGATCTGCAGCATCTATTACATGCACTAAGAGATCAGCGGAAGACAAATCATCCAAAGTCGCTTTAAAGGATTCAACTAGCTTGGTTGGAAGATTAGATATAAACCCTACAGTGTCTGAAAATAGAACTGTACTTAAGGTTTTGGATTTAAAATCTGCTTTGCGTGTCGTAGTATCTAAAGTAGCAAATAGCTTATCTGCTGCATAAAGACCGCCTTTTGTTAATGTATTGAAAAGCGAGGTCTTCCCCGCATTGGTATAACCCACAAGAGCAACTAATTTATTTGCACCTTTTTTCCTAGAATATCGATTTAAGTTTTTTTGATTATGCTGTTTTTTTAATCTATTTTTTAACTGCTTAATTCGATTGCCAACCAGTCGCCTGTCTGTTTCTAGCTGAGTTTCTCCTGGGCCTCTTAAGCCAATTCCTCCTTTCTGCCTCTCCAAATGACTCCATCCACGAACCAGCCGCGTTGAAAGAAAGCTTAATTGAGCTAACTCAACTTGCAGCTTTCCAATATCACTTTGAGCTCTGCTAGCAAAAATATCTAAGATTAAGCCTGTTCTATCAAGCACTCTCGCACAAAGAACTATTTCTAAGTTTCGTTCTTGTGATGGAGAAAGCTCGCAATCTAGCAATACTAATTTTATATTTTTATCTGTTAATAAGGTTTTTAGTTCCTCTACTTTTCCTTTGGTTATGAAATGACTTGCAGAAACAAAATTTTGATTTGAGAAAATATGATCCTCAATTTTTAATCCAGCTGACTTAGCCAAATCCAAGAATTCATTAGAATTGAAATGATTAGATTCTTTTGAAGATGACCTTAAAACATCAACCGAAACAATAATTGCCCTGAGATCATCTGGAACTAATGTTTTTTCCAAGTTAAATAGACTGTAAGATCATCTTTTTAGCATTTTTGTAAATGTGATGGAGTGTGTATTTGTTCCTGCTCGACGGAACTTAGACAACTCTTGATATTCTGGATCATCAAACCAGTTATTTGCATCATCTTCTGTTTCAAAGCCAAAAAGAATCACTCTCCCTTTCAAAGGCGTATCTCCCTCTCTATGTTCAGGCACATCATCAAAAGTTATAAAAGAACCTTTGTGTTTTTTTAGAATTGGAAAAAAACCTTTTTCATATTTTCGATATTCATCAACATCAGTAACTTCAAGGTTAGCTATTGCTATAATTTCAAAATCGTTCATAAATAAATTTCATTGTTTAAAATATTATTGTACTTAAATCCCCCAATGAAAACAGATTAATCATTTGCAAATCTTTCATTATTTGCCCACAATCCATCCTTTAAAATAATTAATAAAGTATGAAAAATCTTTTTCCATATGAAGGCAAGGAAGTAATTGTTACTCAAGATATGTGTGATTTTAATGGGCATATGAATGTAAATCATATTAAAGAGGTTTTTGAGCAGGGCTGGGAATTTACCTCTAAAGATTTTGGCTTCGATGAAGAGTATCTAGAGAGTGGCTTCTCTTCATTTACCCTAGAGGATAACTATAGGTTTCAAAAAGAGTTTCTTCTAGGAGAGAAAATTTTTCCTGCATTCAGACTATTTAATGTTAATAAAAAATTATTTCATATGATCGGCGCTCTCTTTGATAAAGATGACGTGATTTGTGCTACGTATGAGACGGTAGAAGGTCACATTGATATGAGCAAAAGGAGGATGTCTCCCATGGATTCTAAAAGACTAGAAAAGGTCTCTGCCATAAAGAAAGCTCATGATGCTCTAGGCCCAGTTCCATATGACATAAGACTGAAGATTAAAGATTTGTAATTAAATATTCATGGACTCAATATGATAAAAAATTATGCGTTAATTACTGGTAGTACAGCTGGAATCGGCTTGGACATAGCTCAGGAGCTCGCTAGCCGAGGCCATAATATATTGCTGACAGCAAGAAGAGAGGATCGTTTGAAAGATATTGCTAAGCAATTAACATTAGACTACGGAGTCCAAGCAGACTATGTTGTTGCTGATCTTGGTGAGCCTGATGCCCCTGAAAAAATTTTTAATTTCTGTGATTCAAATCAATATAGTGTAAATATTTTAGTAAATAATGCCGGCTATAGCATCAATAAAAAATTTCATGAAACTGGTGAAGACGAAGAAGAAAGATTCTTAAGAGTTCTAGGTATTGGTGTAATAGCTCTTACAAAGAGATTTATTCCAGGCATGTTGAACCAACAATCAGGAAAAATTATGCTGGTATCTTCTTTAGCAGCTTTTGCTCCCCCCGCTACTGGATGGGGTGCGTTATATGGCCCAGTTAAAACATTTGTAAATAGGTTTGGAGATGCTTTAAATTTAAACTATCGTAGTCATGGCATTACATCTACAAATGTATGTCCCGGTTTTACTGTGACAGAGTTTCACACAGCAAGTGGCATGCAAGATGCCATGGATGAAGTACCCAGCTTTATGAAAAAAGATTCTAAGACTGTAGCCAAAGGTGCGGTAGATGCAATGATGAAAGGAAAAAGGGTGTGGGTTCCCGGGCTATTAAATAAGCTGATTGCTTTCTTATGCAATAATTTACCAACATCCCTTGTCATTAAGATGAGCTCTAGCCTTGCAGGTGGACGGTATGAATAAACATTTTAATGTTTGAGAGAAAAGGATTCTTCCGACTTTCTTAATATTTACATTGACTGATTTAGTTTGCTAGAACCTCATCTGCAACAAAAGCATTGTTCTTTCTTTCTTGCCCGAACGTTGAAACAGGACCATGACCAGAGATAAATGACACCTCGTTTCCAAGAGGCCATAATTTCTGAGTTATAGAATTAATTAGATCTTGGTGATTTCCCCTAGGCAAATCAGTTCTTCCAATTGATCCTCTAAATAAAACATCTCCAACAACAGCCAACTTTGACTCAGGGTGAAAAAATATAATATGACCTGGAGTATGCCCAGGACAAAATAGCACTTGTAGGATTTCATTTCCCAAATGAACTTCATCGCCATCTAACAACCATCTATTTGGAATACAATTTTGTGCGTGCATACCAAACATCTTGCCTTGGGACTCCAAAGACTCAAGCAAAAAAGTATCTTCATGATGAGGGCCTTCAATCTCAATTGATAGCATTGATGCTAGCTCCATTGCTGCCCCAGCATGATCAGCATGGCCATGAGTTAGAAATATTTTTTCTGGAATCAGGTCATTATCTTTTGCTGCTCCAAGGAGAATATCAAGATCACCACCTGGATCCACGAATGCACATTTTTTAGACTCTTCACAAAATAAAATAGGCGCATTTTGTTGAAAAGGAGTAACAGGGCTAACGAGAGCTTTAATCAGTGACATTTAGTTATTTTATCTAATTAATTGAGTCTTAAGAACTTTTTTAGTTCAAAGTTTATAGTTTGTAATTATTGAACTAAAAATTATGTATAAATAAATTGAATGATAGAATTAAGAATGAAAACATAGGATAACAATAATAATTGCCCTAGGTCAGAAGCAAGGTTATTTTAATAACTCTAAAATAGAGGAAAGAAAAATGAATATTCAATCTTTAAGTTATATTTTAATTGAAACCACTGATATGCAGAAATGGTCTCATTATGCCCATGAAGTTGTGGGTCTAATGAAAAATGAAGTCTTGAGCGATGCAAATAATTTATTTCTTCGCATGGATGATAGCCCTTTTAGATTTCAAGTTCAGATAGGAGAAACGGATAGGTATGTCCTTGGTGGCTTTGAATTAGCAAGTAAAAATGAATTTGATGAGGCAAAAAAACAACTTAAAGATTTGGGTATTGCTTTTGATGAGATGGATGATGAATTAGCTAAAATTAGGTGCGTTGATGAGTTAATCAGCTTGAAAGATCCTGCAGGGCATTCTCTCGAGCTCTTTTATGGTAGATCCCTTGAGAAGACTGAATTTAAATCTCCGCAGGGTATTTCAGCCTTTATAACTCACGGTTTAGGTCTTGGTCATGTTGTCTTTGGAACTCTTGCAGTTGAAGAGGCCCATGATTTTTATAAAGATGTTTTAGGTTTTGGCGACTCAGATATTATGCGAATGAGGTTTAGCCCGGACCCAAATGATCCTGAGTCTGTTCTATATTTTATGCATTGCAATAATCCTCGCCATCATACTGTCGCTATGATGCAATCTCCACCTCCACCATCAGGATTAGTGCATGCAATGGTAGAAGTAGAAAATTCAGAACAAGTAGTCAAAGCATTAGACAGAGCAGTCGCAAATGACGTGCATATTAGCTCTACACTTGGACGGCATATGAACGACCAAATGTTTTCATTTTATATGCAAACTCCTGCAGGCTTTATGCTGGAATTTGGGTATGACGGCCTTCAACCCGATTGGAATACCTTTAAAACAACTAATTCTCCAGCGCCGAGTTTTTGGGGTCATGAATTTAATATGCCGGAAGGCTAATTCATGGATAAAGTTTTAACGCATCAAGCATTTATCAATCAGTTATCTGATGGAATGACTATTGGCATCGGTGGTTGGGGTGCTCGCAGAAAGCCCATGTCTTTAATTAGAGCTATTTGCCAATCTGATTTAACGGATTTAACTCTTGTTAGTTATGGAGGCCCAGATGTTGGGCTTTTATGTGCTCATCAAAAAGTTAAAAAATTAATATTTGGGTTTGTCTCATTGGATATGATTCCCTTGGATGCCCATTTTCGTAAAGCTCGTCAGAATGCAGAGATAGAAGTTATGGAATTAGACGAGGGGATGGTGCAATGGGGGCTGAGAGCTGCAGCAATGAATCTATCATTTCTCCCGACAAGAATTGGGCAGGGCACTGATGTGCTTAAGCATAATCCTGAAATAAAATTTATTACTTCTCCTTATTCTGATCAAGAAAAGTTTGTTGCAATGCCAGCATTACATCTTGATATTGCGTTGTTGCATGTTAATAAATCAGATCAAAAAGGAAATACTCAAATATTTGGTCCAGACCCATTCTTTGATGAAATGTTTGCTAGAGCAGCTACCAAAACCTTTGTATCTTCTGAGGAAGTTGTTCCAACTAAGGATTTGGGCGGCAAAGAAGGCGCTATATTTAATCGATTTGAAAGAAGTTTGGTTTCAGGTGTTGTGCATGCACCATGTGGCGCTCATCCCACCTCATGCGCACCAAATTATGGTTTTGATCTTGAGCATTTAAAAGCTTATTCCGCAGCAGCTAAATCATTTGATGAATACAGTAATAAATTTTTAACAGGCACTCCAGCTCAATACATAGAGGCAGTAGGGGGAGCAGCAGCCATTAATAAAATCCCTTTACCTCAATTTTAGTATGACAGATCGAACCTCATTAGCTGAAATATGCATAAGCGCCTCATCAAAAGCTTGGAAAGGCGACGGTGAAATTCTTGCTACAGGCATTGGATTGATTCCCAGAATTGCTGCAGGTTTAGCTAAATTAACCTGTAATACTGATTTGATGATGACCGATGGGGAAACATTTCTAATTTCTAAACCTGTGCCTATGGGTGCCAGAGATGCATCTGAAGATTTAATAGAAGGGTACATGAGCTATAGCCGTGTCTTTAAAAATTTATGGGCCGGCCAAAGACATGCAATGGTTACTCCAACTCAAATAGACTCCTTTGGCCAAACCAACATCAGTTCTATTGGTGATTATGATCAACCGAAAGTTCAATTGCTTGGAGTCAGAGGGTTTCCTGGTAATTTTATTAGTCATAAAAATTCTATATTTATTCCCAATCATTCAGTGAAAACTTTTGTTAAAGGTGAGGTTGATATGGTTTCAGGAATGGGGTACAAAAATGATCATTCTCGCACTGGAATGCCTGATATTAAATTAGTAGTAACTAATTTGGGTGTCTTTGATTTCAATGGCCCTAACCATCAACTGCAACTTTTATCCTTGCATCCAGGAGTTAGCATAGATGATGTTTTAATTAATACTGGATTTGAAATTGCAGTCCAATCCGAGGATGAAACTCGAGCTCCTTCAGCAGAAGAGCTTAAGTGTATTAGAGAAGTTCTTGATCCAAGTAACATTAGAAACACTATTTTTGGGGAATAAATATGGCACGAAGTAAATCAACCATTACATATAAAAAGAAAGATGAAATTGCCATCATTTCGATGAACCGGCCAGAATATAACAATGCTCAAAATGGGAAGATGACCTACGATTTAGATAAAGCTTTTAAAAAAGCAATTGATGATGATGGTATTAAGGTGATTGTATTAAAAGGCAATGGTAAACATTTCTCAGCAGGTCATGACATTGGTACACCAGGCAGGGATGTGGATGTTGAGTATGATCGAAAATCTATGTGGTATGACCATACCAATAAGCCAGGAGGAGAATTTTGGTATGTTCGCGAGCAAGAGGTTTATTTGAACATGTGCAGAAGATGGCGTGACATGCCAAAACCAACCATAGCGATGGTTCATGGGGCATGTGTTGCTGGGGGGTGTATGCTCGCATGGGTCTGTGACTTAATAGTCGCATCTGAAGATGCTTTTTTTGCGGATCCTGTAGTTCGCATGGGAATTCCAGGGGTTGAATATTTTGCACATCCCTATGAGCTCAACCCTAGAATTGCTAAAGAATTTTTATTTTTAGGTGAAAGGATGTCTGCAACAAGAGGTTATGAAATGGGGATGGTAAATAAGGTAGTGCCTTTAGATGATCTTGAATCTACGGTTATGGAGATGGCAACTAAAATTTCTGCAATGCCAAGACTAGGACTGACTCTAACCAAACAAGCTATCAATCATGTAGAAGACTTACAAGGCAAGCGCAATGGGATGGAAGCAGCATTTGCGTGGCATCATTTTTCGCATGCTCACAACGACCTTACGACTGGAAATATTCTTTCTGGGTTTGATGCAAAGAAAATGGCAAAATCTCAACGAACTAAAACTAAGAAGAGCCCAGCAAAGAAAGCTGTGCCAAAGAAAAAGCGCTAACTGAAGAGACAGAACATTAATAAACTAACCAACATCTTGGGTTGCGATTACCCAATCATTCAAACTGCCATGGGATGGGTAGCCATGCCTGAATTAGTAGCAGCTTCATCAAATGCAGGAGCTTTTGGGTTCTTAGCTTTAGCAACAGCTGGCCCGGAAGAGGCTCTTGAGATGATTGATCAAACTTTAAGCCTTACAGATAAACCATTTGGCGTGAACTTTCACATGTTCCAACCCGGAGCTGATCAAATCGTACAGGCCATTCTTGATCACAAAATTAAAGCAGTTAGCTACTCCAGATCTCCAACTCCGGAGTACATCACAGCATTCAAAGAACAAGGCATCTTATGCATGCCGACCGTTGGAGCCCTCAAACATGCTATTAAAGCAGAGCAGCTTGGTGCTGATGTACTAGTAATTCAAGGTTCTGAGGGTGGAGGGCATACGGGCTCTACTCCAACAACTCTTCTTTTAAGTTCAGTGCTGGAAAACGTTAAAATTCCAGTGGTTGCAGCAGGAGGCTTTAGAGATGGTTCAGGTTTAGCTGCATCTCTAGCCTGGGGTGCAAGCGGAATTGCCATGGGCACAAGATTCATGATGACCCAAGAAAGTCCAGTCCCTTCTAAAACTAAAGAAGCATATATATCAGCTGGCGTGGAAGATATCAAAGTAACTAAAAAGTTTGACGGTTTACCCCATCGGTTAATTTTCAATGAGTACATTAAAAAAATTGATCGCTCAAATCCTTTTTCTTTATTTATGATGTCGGTAACGTCAGCTTGGAAATACAAGCAAATTACAAAAGCCTCTTTTGCAGATTTAATAAAATCATTTTTTGCTATGTTGAAGGGCGATGACTTGACTATTTCTCAGTCAATCATGTCAGCAAATAGCCCGGCGATTATTCAAAAGGCTATGGTTGAAGGGTCTCCAAGCGAAGGTGCGATGCCATCAGGCCAAGTTGCGGGAATTATCTCTAATTTACCTACTTGCAATGAACTCATCGAACAAATTATGAGAGAATTCAGGGTAGCTGCTGCAAACTTTAATAAGATTGATGGAGAAAAATCATGAGCGTTAAAACATCCATTGCCAAAGGAATTGCTGAGATTGTCTTAGATTGCCCTCCTGTGAATGCTTTAAATTCAACCGAATGGTTAGATCTTGCAAAAAATATTGACCATCTTTCGCACAATGATGAGGTTAGAGTTATTGTGATTTCAGCCCAAGGCAAAGGTTTTTGTGCTGGGGTTGATATTAAAGAGCTCCAAGAAGATTCCACGAAAATTTTAGATGTAAATGATGGCTGCTGGAAAACGGCAAGAGCTATTCATGTTTGTAATGTGCCAGTTATATCTGCCTGCCATGGCTTTGTTTTAGGTGGGGGAATTTTACTTGCAGGAGCTTCTGATGTAGTTCTTGCAACTGAAGATTCGTATTTCGGGTTACCGGAGATTGACCGAGGTGCACTTGGGGGAGGAGCGCATTTGAGTAGATTGTTTCCTTTACAAGCTGTTCGGAAAATGATGTTTACCGGAAAGCCAATTACAGCTCAAAGAGCATTTGAATATGGATCTATTGAGTCACTTCATGCTGATAATAATTCAGTGCGACAGGCTGCTTTGGAGATTGCCAAAGACATAGCCTCTAAAAGTCCGATAGCTATGAAACTTGCTAAAAAAGCTTTAAGTCAAATTGAGCATGGTGATGTAGACGAACATTATAAATCTGAGCAAACCTTCACCCTAGAGTTATATAAATCAAAAGATTCTCAAGAATCACGCGATGCTTTTGTAGAAAAAAGAGATGCTGATTTTAACAATGAAGATTAACTTTACTCCAGAGCAAGATGTCTTTCGGCAAGAGATCCGCTCATGGCTTGAACAGAATGTTCCTAATGAGCCTCTTTTGTCTTTAGATACCAAGCAAGGTTTTGAGCAGCACAGGGAATGGGAAAAAAAACTGAATGCTGGTAACTGGTCAATGGTGACCTGGCCAACAGAATATGGTGGAAGAGGATTAGACTTAATTGAATGGTTAATTTTTGAAGAAGAATACTATCGAGCAGAGGCCCCCACGAGAGTCAATCAAAATGGAGTTTTTCTTCTTGGGCCAACCTTGATGGAGTTTGGCACTCATGAGCAGAAATCTAAATTTTTAAATGCTATGGCCACCGGTGATCATATCTGGGCTCAAGGATGGTCAGAACCAGGGGCAGGAAGTGATATGGCGGCTATTCGAACAACAGCTGTTTTAGAGAACGGTTGTTACAAGATTAATGGTCAAAAAACTTGGTCTTCACGAGCCACTTACGCAGATTGGACTTTTGGATTATTTAGAACAGATCTTGATTCAGAAAGGCACAGGGGATTATCTTTTATTCTTGTTCCATTAAACCTTCCAGGTATAACTGTTAGACCTATAGCTCAGTTAGATGGTGAGCCTGGTTTTGCAGAAATCTACTTTGATGATGTAACAGTTCCAGCTGAGAACCTATTGGGTGTCGATGGAGAGGGTTGGAAAATTGCAATGGCAACGGCAGGTTTTGAAAGAGGTTTGATGCTAAGAAGTCCTGCACGTTTTCAACAGACGGCAGCTAAATTATTGCAGCTTTATTTGGATAATGAGAGTGATTGTTCTCCTGCCATGCAAGCTAATATTGTTGAAGCATGGGCGCAATCAGAGTCTTATGCATTAAGCATCTATCACACTGCATCTAAAATGCTTGCAGGTGGATCTATTGGTTCAGAATCTAGCTTAGGTAAAATTTTCTGGTCTGAATTAGATCACATGATGCATCAAACTGCATTAAAGATACTTGGAGCCAGTGCTGAACTATCCCTCGCTTCAAAGCATGATTCCGCAAAATGGATTAAAGGTTTTATGTTTTCCTATGCAGGCCCAATCTATGCAGGTACCAATGAAATTCAAAAAAATATTATTGCAGAGAGATTATTGGGGCTACCTAAATAAGTCATGAACTTTATTTTTACAGAAGAGCAATTACAATTCAAAGATACTATTAAGGCTTTTTTAAATGATGAGTGCACACCGAAATCCATAAGAAGTGGATGGGCTTCAAAACAATCTTTTAATCAAAATAGATGGAAGGGGTTGGCAGATCTAGGTGTACTGGGTTCAAATTTACCAGAAGACAGCGGTGGTCTTGGTATGGATCAAGTTGCGCTGGTCTTGATGGTAGAGGAAATGGGTTATGCCGGTCTTCCAGAACCTGCAGCCGAACAAACTTTTCTAATCAACGATCTCTTGCGTATGTTACCTGCAGAAATGCAGGAGAACATTAAAGACCATCATATGTCCGGGGAATCTTATATTTCAATTGCTCACCCTTTAGCTCCAAATCCATTATTTTTAAATGAGTCTGCCGGACTTTTAGTATTTGAAAAAGATTCTTATTATTTTGTTTCAAAAAATGACATAGAGTTTGAAGAGGTGGTATCCAATGATCCTTCTAGGGAGCTAGGTAAAATTACATCCATTAAAAACACTATTTCATCATCTGAAAACTTTGACTTGCTGAATTCTGCCGTTTTATCAAGAGGAGCACTAATGACTGCAGCGCTTTTAATTGGATTGTCCCAAAAAATGATTGATTTGAGCTCAGCTTATGCTCTTGATAGAACTCAATTTGGTAAGCCTATTGGGTCATTTCAAGCAGTTAAGCATATGCTCGCTGATGTTGCAGTGGCAATAGAATTTGCTAGGCCCGCTGTCTATCGAGCCGCTTATTCCTTATCAGATAATAATCCTAAATCTTCTTTGCACTGCGCTCACGCAAAATACATGAGTACTAGAGCTGCAGAGATTGCCTGCAAAAATAGCATTCAGGCTCATGGTGCCATGGGTTATACATGGGAGATGGACCTACATATTTTCATGAGAAAAGCTTGGTCTTTAATGGCCTGTTGGGGCAATGAAAACAAACAACAAGATATTATTTTTCATACACTTAAGTCATCGAAAAATGAGCTTGGAGTCCTATACACTTTTTAGAGGAATTAAACATGCAAGATGCATACATCGTTAGCGCTTTAAGAACACCAATTGGAAAGAAGAAAGGCTCTTTATCTAATATTCATCCTGCTGATCTAGGAGCTGCAATTCTTTCAGCTACATTTGATAGAGTCGATCTAGATCCTGGCCTTGTTGAGGACGTAATTTTTGGATGCGTTGATACTGTTGGACCTCAAGCAGGCGACATTGCTAGAACTTGTTGGCTGGCAGCAGGTTTGCCGGAGCACGTTCCTGGGACCACTGTTGATCGTCAATGCGGCTCGTCCCAACAAGCTGTGCATTTTGCTTCTCAAGCCATCATGTCTGGTACTGCTGATGTTGTTATTGCAGGCGGCGTGCAAAACATGAACATGATTCCAATTTCTTATGCGATGTTGGCTGGACAAGCCCTCGGTTTTGATGATCCCTTTTCTGGTTCCACTGGGTGGGTAAAGCGCTATGGAACTCAAGAAGTTAGCCAGTTTAATTCTGCGCAAATGATTGCAGAGAAATGGAAAATTTCTAGAGCAGAGATGGAGAGTTTTGCTTTTGAAAGTCATCAAAAAGCCATGCGAGCAATCAATGCTAACCATTTTACAAATGAAATTGTTCCCATTGGAGATTTTCACATTGATGAAACCCCTAGGGCTGAGACATCATTAGAAAAAATGGCATCACTTAACCCAATAATTGAAGGGCATGATATTACTGCTGCTATCTCATCGCAAAATGCTGACGCTTCCTCTGCCATCCTTATAGTTTCTGAGAAAATTCTAAAAGAGTGGAATCTCAATCCCTTAGCTCGCATTGCTCATATTAGCGTTAGAGCAGACGATCCGATTTGGATGCTCACAGCTCCAATGCCAGCTACAGAATACGCTATTCACAAATCAGGGATCAGCCTCAACGATATTGGGATAGTTGAAATTAATGAAGCTTTTGCATCTGTTGCAATGGCCTGGCAAAAAGAAATGCAATATCCAATGGATCAAATTAATGTGAATGGGGGAGCGATAGCTCTTGGGCATCCGCTGGGCGCTACTGGGGCAAGGCTGATGACAACTATGATTCACTCAATGAGAAGAGATAATATTCGTTACGGCTTACAGACGATGTGTGAAGGCGGCGGCCAGGCAAATGTTACAATTTTGGAGAATTGCTCATGAATAACTTAATGAATCCGAAGTACCCAGAGGGCAAAAACCTCTTTGCAGGTAAAAATATCTTATTGACCGCTTCAGCCGGCGCAGGCATTGGGTTCTCAACCGCAAAAAGATTTTTAGAAGAAGGTGCAAATGTTTTTCTCTCTGATATACATCAAGGCAGATTAGATCAAGCCATTGAAAACTTGCAGGGTTTAAATTTAGGTGAAGTTGACGGTTGCCTTTGCAACGTTACCTCAGATACAGAAATTGATGCAATGTTCAAGCAAGCTCTTGCTCGTTACACCCATTTAGATGGGGTAATTAACAATGCAGGTTTAGGGGGTGAATCTTCCTTAGAAACTATGAGCAATGATGACTGGAACTTAGTTATGGATGTAACACTCAATGGCGCAATGAAAATTATGAGAGCTGCTATTCCTATATTAAAAGATACTCAGGGCATTATTGTAAATAACGCTTCCGTTTTAGGCTGGCGTGCTCAAGCAGGTCAATCTCATTACGCGGCGGCTAAAGCAGGCGTAATGGCTTTAACCAGATGCGTTGCCATGGAGACTATAGAGCATGGCATAAGAATTAATGCAGTTGCTCCCAGCCTTGCAGTAAATCCGCATTTAGCAAAAACTAGCTCAGATGAATTAATAACTGAGCTTTCGTCCAAAGAAGCTTACGGCAGAGGAGCTGAGCCATGGGAAATTGCAAATATTATTTTATTTTTGGCGTCTGACCTTTCTTCATACATGACTGGCGAGATTCTTTCAGCATCTTCTCAGAGAGCATAAGTGGAAAAAATTGTTTACCAACTTTGGAAAAAAGATCTTGATCATATGGATAGTTTTAAAGATAGACTTCTTACGCATTTGCCGCCATCCATCGATTCACTAGTTTCAGAATTACAAATTAATATACAAGATCAAGATGTGGCTCCAGCTAACTCTTTAGTTCAATCTAATTACCCTCCAGCACCTGACGCAATAATATTTATTAAGGTTGAAAGTTATTTTTCTACCAAAGATGTTGAGACCCAACTTCTTGAAATAAGTCAAAAAATTCAAGGGTTTATTGTTAGCGAGTCAATTATTTTAAATGACGAGGCTAGAACTCCATTAGGGCAGAGATCTGAAGGGTTTTCACAAATTGTTTTTTTAGAGAAGCCTTCCAACATGAGTTCATTTGATTGGTTTGAGCATTGGACTAATCACCATACAGAGATTGCCATTGAGACTCAGTCAAATTTTATTTATATTCAAAATAGCATCCTGCGCCCACTTCAACAGAACTCGCCTAGATTCATTGCAATCATTGAAGAATGTTTCCCAGCCGGAGCCATGTCTAATACAGAAATTTTTTATAACGCCCCTAATGACCCTCAGTTGCTTTTAAAAAACACCACAATCATGATGGACAGTTGTAGTAAATTTATTGATTTTAATAAGATTGAGGTAATACCTACAAGTCGGTATAGAATAATTTAAGAATACAAAATAGGGGATACAGCATGACAGATATAAAAGTTGCTTTGGTTACGGGAGCAGCAAGTGGCATGGGAAGAATTTCTGCAAAGCGGTTAGCAGCAGATGGCGTTCATGTTGCAGCAGTTGATGTAAATACAGAAGGTTTAAATGAATTAAAACAAGAATCAAACAACATCTCAATTTTTCCTTGTGACCTTTCTGATGGGCAAGCTGTAAAAGAGATGGTTAACCAGGTACAAAATGAAGTTGGGTCAATTGATAGGGTGACTAATGCCGGTGCAATAATGCCTATGGGAAAGGTCGCAGACCTTAGCCCAGAATCAATTAACCAATTAATGAGAATTAACTATGAAGGAACTGTGAATATTGTTGGCAATATTTTACCTGAGATGATAAAAAAAGATTCAGGCCAAATTATTTTATTTGGTTCAATTGCAGGTACATGTCCAGTTGAAAACATGTCAGCATATAGCGCTTCAAAGGCAGCAGTAAATATGTATGGAGAGATTCTTGCAAAAGAATTAGAGCAAACAAATATTAGAGTTTTGCTTGTATGCCCTGCAATGACTGATACCCCATTGATGAGGTTCGTTGACGAAACAGATGCGCCCTCTTCAATCAAAAAACAAACAAAAAAAGGTACACTTAATAATCCTGAGGATGTTGTGAATGCTATAGAAAAAGATTTATTAACAGATAAAGTAATATGCTATCCAACACCAGATGCCTTATATGCAACCAGGATTAGAAGATTCTTTCCTAATTATTGGTGGAAATTACTTAAAAAAAACTCATAATACAAAGCATGCCTAAAATAAATTCGTTAGCCCCAGACAACAGAGATCTTTCTCAATTCCCAGGACAATATGGATTACCATATTTAGGAAAAACTATTGAAATAGTAAAAGATACTCTAGGTTTTTGCACTCAACATTATGAAAAATATGGCCCTGTGTCTCGTCTTGATATGGTGCGCAATCAAAGAGTATTAATGTGCCTAGGCCCTGAGTTCAATGAAGCTGCTTTGTTTGACCCCAAAGGAAACTTTAGTGCCGCAGGAGGCTATGGAAGTTCACTAGGAACTTTGTACCCTGAAGGTATGCTGGTTCGCGATGATAAAAAACATAAGAGGACTAGGAGGGCATCTCAGCCAGCTTTTAAAAATGACGCATTAAAGTCTTATGTAGAGATGATGAATCCGATTCAAGAGAGGCGTATTCAAGACCTACCATTAAATGAAGAGTTTATTTTTTACGATAATATTCAAGTAACATTAATGGATGTTGCCGCAAAAGTCTTTCTCGGTTTGGATGAAAGAAGTGCTGAAGCACAAAAACTTAATGACACTTTTGAAAGAATTAATAAAGGTTTAATTACTCCTTTACCTTACGATCTTCCGTTCACAACCTTTAGAAAATCTTTGGCAGCTAGAGCAGAGCTAAGAGAATTCTTAACTTCCAATATTCCTCTTAGAAGAGGCTCTGATAGACAAGACATGTTTTCAAGATACTGCAATGCTAAAGATGAAGATGGCGAGTATTTGGATGATGTAGATATTGATGGGCATATTGCATTTTTATTATTTGCAGCGTTTGATACTACTACAAGTGCCCTTACAAATATTCTTTACTATTTAGGTAAAAATCCTGAGTGGCAAGAAAAAGTTCGAGAAGAGATCTTTGAAGTAAATAATGAAATGCCAACCTTTGATGATATGGCTGAAATGACTCTAACAGAATATGTTTTTCAAGAAACATTAAGATTTTATCCTTCTGTCATGATTTTAAATAGACGCACTACTAGAGATGTTCATGTTGCAGGTTATGATATTCCTGCCAATACAGTGGTGATGATTAGCCCGCCTTTTACTCATAGAATGGAAGAGTGGTGGAGTAATCCGCTAGAGTTTGATCCAATGAGATTTTCTCCAGAAAGAGCAGAGCATAAAAATCATGGTTTTAATTATGTCCCTTTTGGCGGCGGTGCTCATAAATGTATAGGAATGCATTTTGCTATGATGAATGCAAAATTATATTTATTTAGGCTTTTAAAGAACTATAGAATAAATCTTAGGCCTAACTATGATCCTGCATTCATGCATGTTCATCTTCCTAGGCCTATCGATGGTTTACCAATAACCCTTTCTAAGATTTAATTTAATGATTCCAGAAGGTAAATATCTTGATGTCGCAGATAACTTTCGTTTTCATTATTATGATGAAGGCCAAGGAGATGTTGTGGTCTTGCTTCACGGAAGCGGAACAGGAGCATCTGGACATACAAATTTTAAAAATAATTTAATTGCATTACGTGATGCTGGTTTTCGAGTAATCCTACCAGATCTCCCAGGATATGGATTTTCTAGTAAGCCAGATAATGAAATTTACTCCTTAGACTATTTCAATAAGAAATTAATTGAATTTTTAGATGCCCTAGAAATTCAAGAATTTTCATTATTAGGCAACAGTCTTGGAGGCGCTTTATCTTTAGGCTTGGGTTTAAAATATCCTGATAGAGTCCAAAAGTTAATTTTAATGGCTCCGGGAGGAGTAGAGGAGCGAGCAGTTTATGATGCAATGCCGGGAATCAAGAAGTTAATGACTGATTTTCTGGGTGGAGCCATGGACCAATCTAAGATTGAGGGTCTTCTCGAGCTTTTTCCCTATGATAAATCAATTATCAATGATGAGATGGTGCAAGAAAGAATGGAAATTCTACCCTTAATGAATACCCAAGTTATGGCAACCATGGATATTCCAAATATGGAAAAAGATCTTCATTTGCTAAAGCAGCCTGTATTGGCATTTTGGGGAATGAACGATCAATTTATCCCACTTTCTGGCGCAATGAAAATTGGAGATGGTTGCCCTAATGCGCAGATTATGCTGTTCAGTCAATGTGGCCATTGGGTCATGATTGAGCGTGAACAAGTATTTAATGAAACCTGCATTAATTTTTTATCAACTGAATAATGAATCTAAACGATATCAATGATATTGCATCTGAATTATTCTCCGCTTTAAGAAATCAGACGCAAATCAAACCACTTACTGATCGTTATCTTGATATTGATATCAACGATTCTTATCAAATTTCTAGAAAATTTCTCTCTCTTCGTGAGGATGAGGGTGAAGTAATAGTAGGTAAAAAAATCGGCGTAACGAGCCCAGTGGTTCAAGAGATGCTAGGTGTTGACCAACCAGATTTTGGCTTTCTAACCAATGTAATGCAAGTAGATAATAAATCTTCTTTTACTATAAAAAACTCTTTGATTCAGCCTAGAGCTGAAGCAGAAATTGCCTTTATCTTAAAGGAGGATTTGCATGGCCCTGGAATTACCAAGGAAGATGTTATGTCGGCTGCTCATAAAATCTTACCTTGTTTTGAGATAGTAGATTCTCGAATAGATAATTGGAATATTAAAATTCAAGACACTGTCGCAGACAATGCTTCTTGTGGAATATTTGTATTAGGTGAAGGGGAATGTTCCCCAAATAAGTTTGCCATGGATGAATTGGAAGTAGAGGTTTACAAGAATAAGAAATTTCTTTCATCAGGCAAAGGGTCTGCTGTTCAGGGGCATCCTGCGCAAGCAGTAGCATGGTTAGCCAACACATTAGGCGAATACAATATTCCTTTGCTTAAAGGAGAAGTAATTTTATCTGGTTCCTTAGTCCCGCTTGAACCAGCTATTGCTGGAGATAGCTTTGCAATGGAATTGAAAGGTATTGGAACCTGCCAAATTAACTTTATTTAATTATGATTAAAACAAATTGTGCAATTATTGGCTCTGGTAATATTGGAACAGATTTAATGCTCAAGATTGCCAATACATCCAACTCTTTAAACTTAACTGGAGTCATTGGGATTGATCCTGCGTCTGAAGGTTTAGCAATGGCTCAATCCATGCGTCTCCCAATTTCAAACGAGGGTTTGCAAGGATTTATGGAGATGCCTGAATACCAGGGTACAGAAATATTTTTTGATGCCACATCAGCTGGAGCTCATCGAATGCACCATGATTTAATTATAAAAGATGGAAAACAGATGATTGATCTCACTCCTGCTGCGATAGGACCATATTGCGTTCCCGTGGTAAATCTTGCAGAGCATCTGCAAGAGCAAAATGTGAATATGGTTACTTGCGGGGGCCAGGCAACCATCCCGATGGTTGCAGCTGTCAATCAAGTATCAAACGTAAGATATGCTGAGATTGTTGCATCGGTCTCTTCAAAGTCAGCTGGTCCAGGTACTCGCGCTAACATTGATGAGTTCACCCAGACAACAGCCCTTGGTTTGGAAAAAGTAGGTGGTGCAGATAAAGCGAAAGCAATTATTGTCCTCAATCCTGCTGAGCCACCTCTATTAATGCGCAATACAGTATTTACTTTATGCGATCCTTCGGATCAAACGTTAGTTAAAGAAAGCATTGAAGCAATGGTTACTCGAGTGCAATCATATGTTCCAGGCTATCGTTTAAAGCAAGAAGTTCAATTTGAAAGGTTTGGATCAAATAACCCTTGTTGCATTCCGGGCTACGGGGAGTTTGAAGGCCTAAAAGCTTCTATTTTTCTTGAAGTTGAAGGCGCTGGACATTATTTACCAAAGTACGCTGGAAATCTAGACATCATGACCTCTGCTGCAATGGGCACTGCCGAGGAATTAATTAAGTTAAATCAATGATGAAAAAAATCTACATACAAGACGTCACCCTGAGGGATGGAATGCATGCGATTAGGCATCAATACGGACTAGATCATGTTATTGATATTGCAAAAGCATTGGACGCAGCTAAGGTTGATGCAATTGAAGTTGCACATGGGGATGGTTTGTCTGGCTCCTCATTTAATTATGGGTTTGGCGCTCATACAGATAAAGAATGGATAGCTGCAGTTGCAGAGAACCTTAAATACTCAAAATTGACAACCTTAATTTTGCCAGGAATTGCAATTAAAGAAGATTTAAAATGGGCTTGGGATCTGGGAGTAAGGTCCGTAAGAGTTGCCACGCATTGTACTGAAGCAGATGTTTCCAAGCAACATATTGAATATGCAAGAGAATTGGGAATGGACACAATTGGTTTTTTAATGATGTCTCATATGACGACTCCATCTAATTTAGCAGCTCAAGCAAAGTTAATGGAATCATATGGAGCGGAATGTGTATATGTTGTAGATTCGGGGGGAGCATTAAGCATGGAAGATGTGGCAGATCGTTTCAAGGCGTTTAAGGAGGAACTGAACCCTCAAACTCAAACAGGAATGCATGCTCACCACAATTTATCCTTGGGTGTAGCAAATTCTATTATTGCTGTTGAGAATGGAGCTGATAGAGTCGATGCCAGTCTTGCTGGAATGGGAGCAGGTGCAGGCAATGCACCATTAGAGGTTTTTATTGCTGCAATTGATCGTTTAGGTTGGTCTCACGGAACTGATCTATTTAAATTAATGGATGCTGCAGAAGAATTAGTGAGACCATTACAAGATAGGCCTGTGAGGGTAGACAGGGAAACATTAACCTTAGGCTACGCAGGGGTTTACTCTTCCTTTTTAAGACATGCTGAATCTGCAGCTGAAACTTATAACCTTGATACTAGAGAAATTCTGGTCGAGCTTGGAAAAAGAAAAATGGTTGGCGGGCAAGAAGATATGATTGTGGATGTGGCATTAGATTTATTGAAGAAAAAATCTAAATCATGAAAATTGGCATGACCCTCCCGGTCATGGAACCTGGCTTGACTCGCAAAGATCTTGAGAACTGGACCAAAGAGATTGATAACGGTCCATGGTCTCACATAGCACTCGGCGAAAGAATTGTTTTCTCAAACCCTGAATTTGTCTCAACCTTAAGTGCAGTTGCAGCTTGGACTAAGCGAGTTGAGATAATTGCAACTATTTCAGTTTTAACAATGCATGATCCAATTCTAAGCGCTAAACAATTTGCTACCATTGATATGCTTTCTGAAGGAAGATTCACTTTAGGAGTTGGTGTTGGCGGTAGAGAAGAGGATTACAAAGCCATAGGTGCTAATTGGTCTGAAAGAAGATGGAGGCTATTAGAAGAAAAAATTAAAATTATGCAATCAATCTGGTCAAAAGAATTTCATCTAGAATTAGGACCTGAGACTTTCTCGAACAATGGACCAGAAATTCTTGCTGGTGCTGTGGGACCAAAGGCCATGCAAATGTCAGCAAATTTTTCAGACGGTTTAGCAGGTTTTTCATTTAATGCAGACATCAATGAGATTAAAGATTCTTTTCAGCGCGTCATTAAGGCATTCAAAAGTACCAATAAGTCTCCTCGACTCGTTACAAGTTTCTGGTTTGGATTGGGCAAAAATTCACGTGAAGATATTCAAATTCATTTAAAGAGGTATTTAGGTTGGATGGGCGATGACCTAGCCTTAGAACTGTCTAAGAAAGCTGGTTTAGCAGGCAGTGAAAGAAATTTGATAAAGTTTTTGCAAGAAATTGAAGCTGTTGGAGCAAGTGATGTAATTTTGGTACCAACATCTAAAAATATTGAGCAACTCAGAATGGCAGAAGAAATAATAACGTCTTTCAAATAACTTGAAAGTTTTGTAATAAAAATTGACAAATGCAATCAACCTGATACTCGTTGATTAATTTGGCTATTTATATAATAGTAAATATTAGATTAAAGAATATTGGGAGAATATTTTGACTAATCCAGAGTTAATAGCGCCTGAGCTTCCAGAGCAAAGAGATCCTTTGGCAAGCGACCTTGAATCAGGGTGGTACAAAGTTGCTGAAAGTAACCAAATCAGTATCAAAGAAGCTATTCAAGTTGAAGATTTTCCAACTCAAATAGTTGTTTGGCGAGGCGAGGATAAGTCTGTCAGAGCATTAGATTTGTATTGCAAACATATGGGTGCAGCTCTTGCGTGTGGCGAAGTCGATGGTAATAGCATTAGATGTCCATTTCATTCATGGCGATGGGCAGGAACAGGGGTTTGTGATGAAATCCCATATGCAAAAAATATACCTGCAAAAGCTATTACTCGCTCTTGGATAATCAATGAGGTTGATGGAGTAGTTTATGTGTGGTTCGATAAAAATGATAAGCCTGCAGATCCAGAAGGAAAAAGGTTTAATTAATAATTAGGAGAAAATAATGAGTGATTTACCAGATAGGTTTCCTAGAGGATGGTTTGTACTTGGCCATCAGAGAGATTTTCCAATTGGAGAGAAAAAAACCATCTATGGTTTTAATAGAAAAATTCAAGTAGAGAGACTTGCAGATAGCTCAATTAACTTCGATGCTGGTCAAGGGGAAGTATGGCCAATATTAGAGCAGAATCAAATGGTAATGATTTGGCATGATGTTGAGAAAGGAAATCCGGACTTTTATCCTGAAAAAATTGATGCTTGCTATTCAGATGAATGGTCTGATTACGGCATGGCTAGCTTTTTTGTTAAAAATAATTGTAGAGAGCTTATAGATAATATGGCGGATAAGGGGCACTTTGGTCCAGTTCACCAAGCCCCCTTTGAGGGCTTTTGGAATGAGGCCAAAGACCATACTTACACTCAGGAAATGACAGCAGATAGCCCAATTCTTGGAAGAGATTTATTTTCTCAAGCAACATATGAGGGCCCGGCATATATGACAACATATATGAGCGCTATACATGATGGTCATAAGGTTGAAAGCAGGCTTGCTGTTACACATATCCCATTAACCTTGACCTCATTCCAGATTAATTTTGGTGTCATGGTTAAAAAAGTACCTGGCATGTCAGCAGAAGATGAGGCTGCATTTATTCAGGGCTATATTGATGCAAATAATTTTGCTTTTGGCCAAGATGTTGCGATCTGGGAAAATAAAATTTATATCCCAGATCCTATTGTTTGTGATGGAGATGGCCCCTTGCATAAATTGCGAAAGTGGTACGGTCAATTTCTTGTCAACAAAAGGGATATCCCTGCAGGTCTTGATTTAGAAAAAAGAGCATTCTAATTCTGTTATAGAAAATTTAACGCGGTGAAAATTTCTCTTGATGATCTAGATCATAAGATTCTTGAAATTTTACAACAAGATGGTCGTGCCCCAGCTAAATATATTGCAGAACAGTTATCTATTAACGAAGTTACCGTTAGCAAACGATTAAGCAAAATTATTGATGGAGGCTTTTGTAAGATTATTGCCATAGCAGATTTCGAAAAATGCGGATTTGAGCATCTCTTACCAGTAGGGATAAGAGTGCAAGGTGACAAATTAGAAGAAGTTGCAGATATTCTTTCTCATCTTGATGAGGTATTTAGCGTTAATGCTGTTAGTGGAATTCAAGACATAGAGATACTTTGCGCAACCAAAACATTGCATGAAACAAAAGTATTCTTAGATGAGACGTTGCCATCAATTGTAGGCATTAAAAGCATTGCTCCTGCCATTGCATCTAATGTATATAAGTTTGAAACTGACTGGACACCTTTTGCAAATGAAGCTTGATCAAACAGATAAGAAAATTATTCAACTTCTAGGTGCTGATGCGAGAATGTCAAACAATCAAATGGCAAAAGTAATAGGTGTTACTGAAGGAACGGTTCGCAATAGAATACAAAAGCTGATTGAAAATAAAATTATTAAAATATCCGTAATTAATAATATTAATCGAATGGATAACCCAGCTTTGGCTTTTGTTGGTTTAGATGTAGAAACTCGATCAAAAGATTCGGTCGCTAAGGCCTTATCAAAAATGAAAGAAGTTAGATTTGTATCTACTTTAATCGGCCGACATGATTTGATGGCATTTATTCTTGCTGAGGATATTTCTAAGCTTTCAAAAGTTTTGTATGAGGAGATTTCTTCGCTTCCAGGAGTTAGGTTCTCAGAATCATCAATTGGCTTAAAATATTATAAATATGATTATCGGTGGGCTAGGATACTAGATTGAATACTTTAGATTATTTAACCATTCCTGATCTAGTAAAGTTTCAGGCAGATAAGTTTTTAGATAAGCCAGCGCTCGTATCTGCAAATGAAATATTATCATTTGAACAACTTGATATCTTTTCAACAAATATTGCTACTCATTTAATAAATTTAGGTATTTCCAAGGGAGATAGAGTTGCCTTGTGGGCTCCTAACATGAATGAATGGGTTATAGCTGCAGTTGGCACTCATAAAGCTGGTGGAGCGATTGTTCCCATCAACACCAGAATGAAGGGAAAAGAAGCTGCTTACATTCTTAATAATTCAGGAGCTAAAGTTCTTTTTAGTGTTACAACATTTCTTGATACAGACTATTTTTCATTGCTAAAAAATGAGAATTTACCTCACCTAGAGCATCAAATTGCCCTAGATGCATTTGAGCCGCTGCAAGATCAAATTAGCTTTTCTTCTATAAAAGAGCTGGGATTAGATTTAGATCTGCCGATCATCAATGCAGACGATATGGCAGATATTATTTTTACTTCCGGTACCACTGGCAAGCCAAAAGGAGTTGTTACTTCACATCTTCAAAACATTAAGGTATTTGATTATTGGTCCTCATATGTAGGTTTAACTCAACATGATAGATATTTAATAGTTAATCCTTTTTTTCATACCTTTGGTTATAAAGCTGGCTGGTTAGCATCCCTTATGAGAGGTGCAACAGCCTATCCTTGCCCAGTATTTGATGCAGATCAGATTATCAGAACAATTGCTCAACATAAAATATCAATGTTGCCAGGACCACCTACTCTCTATCAATCCATCCTAGCAAGCAATGAGCTAGGCAACTCAGATATTTCTTCTTTAAGGTTAGGTGTAACAGGCGCAGCCTCAATACCCGTTCAACTTATAAAGGATATGAAAGAGCAATTAGGTTTTGAAACAGTCATCACTGCATATGGATTAACGGAAAGCACTGGAGTTGTAACAATGTGTAGTCCGGTTGATGACTATGAAACCATAGCGACCACCTCAGGCTGCGCAATTGCAGGTGTTGAACTGAAATGTGTAGATACAGATAACAATAAAGTTCTAGCAGGAGAGCCTGGTGAAATTTTGGTGAAAGGCTACAACATCACACAAGGTTATTTTAATGATCCTAAAGCTACTCAAGAAGCTATCGATGAGGATGGCTGGTTGCATACAGGAGATATTGGCATTCTTGATGATCGTGGATATATTAAAATCACTGATAGAAGCAAAGACATGTTTATTGTGGGTGGATTTAATGCATATCCTGCTGAGATAGAGAATATCCTTTGTGATCATCCTGCAATCTCTCAAGCTGCGGTAATAGGAATTGCAGATGAAAGAATGGGAGAGGTTGCTAAAGCTTTTATTATTTTAAAACCGAATCAAAGTTTAGAAGAAGATTCTCTTCTTCAATGGTCTAAAGAGAATATGGCCAATTACAAGGTTCCCAGAGAAATAAAATTTGTTGAAGAACTGCCCACTAATGCTGCTGGAAAAGTCATGAAATATCTTTTAAAGGAGATTTCTTGAGAATAGTAATTTCAGAAGATACTAACAAATTTTATCGATCTAATCTCTTATCAATTGATTCTTCCATGGAGATTATTTCTTTAAATCCTGAGGATTCAACTAATCCCTCATGGGAATCTATTCCTGCATCAGATGCTTTTTTTATGTCTTATCAATTTTTATTTGCGGCAAGAGATAACCCAGAAATATTTGATCCTTTGTTAGATTTATCTAAACGCATGAAGTTCATTCAAAGTGGTTTTGCAGGAATGGATTCTCCAATCTTGCAAGCAATTCTAAAAGAAAAAAATATTCTGATTGCCAATGCTAGTAGCATATATGCAATCCCCATTGCTCACTATGTTTTCTCGCAGATTTTAAGGTGGAACAAGAGAATAGATCAACATATAGAATTACAGCAATCCAAGAGCTGGATTCCCTCAGGTGGAGATGGTGAACTTACAGATAAAACCTTGGTAATTCTTGGCTATGGAGGCATTGGCAAACAAGTGGCTAAGTTAGGCAAAGCTTTTGGCATGAGGGTAACTGGAATTAAGCGCAATCCAGTAGATGACGAGCATGCTGATGAAGTTTTAGGATTGGATCAGTTTGAGGCATTGCTTCCTTTGACTGATTACTTGGTGCTTGCTTTACCCGATAGTGCTCAAACCAGAGATATGATCAATGCGGATATTCTAAAAAAACTTAATAACTCAGCTATGTTAATTAACGTAGGTCGAGGTAGCGCAATTAATGAACAAGACCTTGCAGAGGCACTCAATAATGAGCAAATTTCTGCGGCTGCATTGGATACTACGAAGAATGAACCTCTTGAGAATTCCTCTTCCCTTTGGACAGCTAGGAATTGCTTTATTTCAGCCCATGATTCAGCACATTCATTATTATCAATACCTAGAGCCTTCAATCTATTCTTTGAAAATATTAAAAATATTAAAAATGGTAAATCAATAACAAATCTTTACTCAGAGTGAAGAGAGTATTGAATGACATACGATACTTTTGCAAACCATTAGCGACTATTGAGTGGGAGTGAAAAGTCGTTATAAACAATAACTTACCTGTGACACAATTTGTCAAAGCAACGAAAGAATGCGGTTTTTAGAGCATTAAAAACAAACTTATGACTTTCAATAGCAGCCTAATTTGTAACCCTTTAGTTGTTACTTAGCTGCTTATTAAACCAAGCAAAATAATGTATTAGTTAATACATTTTCATTTTTTTGTAAAATCAGTTACCGTTTACTAGAAATTTTAATAAAGGAGTGATTATGAAAAATATTATTTTAGCCATCACGGTTTTGGGTCTATCAGCTTGTGGAAGTTCAGTAATGGAGTGTAATGATGAAGGTGTAACGTCATTAGTCTCAGAGCTTGCTATTGATATTTATAATGAAGAAAACAATCCAAAAGGAGTTTCAGCACTGTGCAATCAATTTAATACTAGTATGCTCTCCATACAAGGTGTAGATTGTTCTGTTTTATACGGTAAAATGTACTCTGATATTTTTTATGCTGATCAAGTAAAAGTGACATCAGTGCGAACCACCTCTTCAAGTGAAAGTGGTATCCAATACTGTGCTGCAGATTTAGAATATATTTTTAATGATAGAGATATGGTTTCCTTGGTAAAGAACTATTTTATTAATGCCTCTATTAGCGAAGAACTAAGAAAAGATCTTACAGATTCACTTACACCATTATGGAAAGAGGCTTTTGAAGCAACTACTGTTATGACATCTGGCGCCTATGATGTTCAGGTAACTGATGATGGCGAGTCTTTTTATGTAAATCTTGAAATAGATGAGATACCAATCCTGTAGTACAAACTAAATTTTCATACCCTTTATCCTCTTTTTTATAAGGGCTTCAAATTGTGCAACCATTGAGTGGGAATAAACTACGAATCGTTATTTGCTATAGCCCTTAAAAATTCCAGTGTTTCAAATTCACTTTCAACACTTGCAAGCTCTGAAGTTCCATAAATACTATTAGCAGATAGCTTCACAATTACCATATTTGATTTTGGAGCTACATAAATAAATTGGTTGTACACACCAATTGCCGTAAATTCACCTTCATCACCCTCAGGTATCCACCACTGATAACCGTATCCCATTGGGTAGTCTGAAAGCGGATTATCCCCTGGCAGTAGATGTGGCGCGTCAGGAGTGATAGAGTCTTTCACCCAAGATTGAGGCACAATTTGTTTGCCGTTAAGCTTGCCACCTAACCGATATAGTTCCCCAAATTTTGCATAATCTCTTGCTGTTGCATTTAATCCTGCAAACGCCATTTCCATGCCTTCAGAGTCTAGCAACCAATAACTTTCATCCATAGCACCCATCGGATGCCAAAGCATTTCAGTCATGTAACTGGTAATTGATTGCCCTGTTG
>Ga0209035_10000063_pt1 | contig 37783 bp, 44 predicted proteins | sample MarorgKNORR_S2LV_6_FD_188220 | JGI IMG/M metagenome (GOLD analysis project Ga0209035, IMG submission 188220) | Marine microbial communities from the Southern Atlantic Ocean, analyzing organic carbon cycling - AAIW_A/KNORR_S2/LV (SPAdes) (version 2) | ecosystem: Environmental > Aquatic > Marine... | reverse complement strand
CACGGGGGCCCGGTCCAAGATTTGCAATTAAATATATTCCGCTTGCAAAACCTACAATAATAGTTCCAATCAGGGCTTGAAGAATCTGTAATCCAAAAATTTGTGGGTGTGGCAGAAAGGGAAGAGACCATTCAATCACAGCTGCAATAATAAAGACATTCAATATTGTTCCAATGCCAGGTGCTTGTTTAATAGGTATCCACAGGAGCAATACGCCTAGGCTGATTAAGAATGTTAGACTCCCAATGCTTAAGCCAGATGTTTTAGATAGACCCTCAGCAAGAACAGTCCACGGGCTCATTCCAGAACCAGCAGTAATGATTAGCGATTCACCCAAACCAAACAAGGTTAATCCAAAGCATAGTATTAATACTGTTAAAGGCGAGGGAGAAAAATTTAGTGGCTTTTCAGAGCTCCAGCTAACCTTAGGCACGGACTTTATAGAAAAAATTTTCATAGAAGACTTTTAATAATAATTATTGGCGTTAGTGTAAATTAAGGTAGAAAGAATTACTGATTTATATTAAAAATAATTAAAACAATAATGAGGTAATTCCAATATAATCAAACTCATGAATGAGTCTGATATTTCTAGAGTAATCGAGATGGCATGGGAGGATAGAACACCCTTTGATGCTATTGAAACTCAATTTGGTTTAAATGAGCAAGCCGTTCAAGAGTTAATGCGCAGGAACTTAAAACTCTCTTCATATCGATTATGGCGCAAAAGAGTCAAAGGTAGAGCTACAAAGCATATTGCAAAGAGAGGCTTTTTAGTAGGACGGCACCAATCCTACGATCAAAATAAGCATTAAAATAATCACTTACCTGTATATAACTCTGCTTTAATGCCGACCGACGAAGCAAAGCTTAAAATGTCTTTAATTGAGCCCGCTTCATCTGGAGGGAAGAAACCTCTTTTTTTCAGCTCCTTTATTAAATCTTCTTTAGATGACCATTTTAGTAATTTCATGATGTGTATAATTTTTACTGTTATATTTAAACTAAATTTTTAGGAGAAATAAATGAATAAAATAATATTAACCTTAACTGTTGTTCTGTGCATGAATATTTTTAGCGCGCATCACGAAGAAGCGCCAGTTGCTGCGCAGGGAATGATTTCATCTGATGTCTTTGATCTTGCGGGTGAAATGGATTTATATGTCGAAAAATATGAATCTTGCGGTCCAGCAGATGGCGAAAAACATTATCACCCTTATGGAACAGTTGTTTATGTTCTGGATGGCGAAACTATAACTAATTCTTCTGGCTCTTATAAACCTGTTCAAAAAGATGAATATTGGTTTGAAAAATCAAACTGGGTTCATGGTGGAGCAGACCCTGAGGCACCAAAAGTCGATGATAATCAATGCAGCAAGATGTTAGTAATTCGTGTTGCAAAAAAAGGCGAATCACCAACTGTATTTATAGATTAAATCCTTAAGTTAAACTTGAGTTGACGCTCGTAAGGCTTTCAGAGCCAGGGCACAACTCTTTTTCAGATAACTGATTAAGAGGAGTGTCTGCAATATTTAAAACCTCTGCGTGGTCCTTAAGATCAGGATTGACATACAGAAGACCTGTGAGTACCTTACCTTCTTTCTCAGCCTCATTAAGTCGCAAGATAGCATTGCCTTTGTTCAAAGGGTCATGCCTATCATCAAGTTTTTCCAATGAGAGCAGAGCCCCATCATGCAATGGAACATCAATTTGAGAGCCTTTGTCGTATTGTGTAGAAATTTCTTCTCCAAGAGGAACAAAATCTAGATTGGACACGGATAAATTATGTTCTCGAATATGATCATAGCTTTTTGTAGACCCATTGTGATTATTGAAGGTCACACAAGGTGAAATAATATCAATCAAAGCAAACCCTTGATATTTCATGGCCGCTTTTAGTAAAGGGACAAGCTGCTCTTTATCTCCTGAGAAACTTCTACCAACAAAACCAGCGCCTAGCTGTATTGCCATAGCCGGAAGATCAATTGGAGAAAATAGATTATCTTCTCCATACTTACTCCTAGATTCAAGGTCATTTGTTGCTGAGAACTGACCCTTTGTAAGGCCATATGTCCCATTGTTTTCAACTAGGTAAGTAATATTTAACTGCCTTCTTGCAGCATGTATAAATTGACCAATACCTATAGAAGCAGTATCCCCATCACCCGATACTCCCAAATATAATAAATCTTTATTTCCAAGATTTGCTCCAGTCGCAACTGATGGCATTCTCCCATGAACTGAATTAAATCCATGGGCTTGATTTAAGAAGTACGAAGGTGACTTTGATGAGCAGCCAATCCCTGAAAGTTTGGCAATTTGATCAGACGATAGGCTTAAATCATAGCAAGCCTCAATTACTGCTGCGCTGATAGAGTCATGACCACATCCAGCACACAAGGTTGAAATTGTGCCCTCATAGTCTCTTCTTGTGAGACCTAGTTCATTTTTCTCAAGATTGGGATGATGATTGGCAGGTTTAACAATATAGGTCATAGAGTTTCCTCTGCTGTTTTTGTAATAAAATCTTTTGATAAATGTTTCATAATTGCTTTTGAAATAAAGTTAGCAGTTATAGGAGCACCATCAAAACATAAGACAGAAATAAGCTTTTCATAGCTCACCTTAGACTCAGCTAATATTAAAGTTTTCATTTGAGCATCTCGATTTTGCTCTATTACAAACAAAATATCGTGCTGATCAATAAATTTCCAAATCTCGGGACCAAAGGGAAATGATCTGATTCTCATTGCATCAATGGGATGACCAGAAACAGACAATTCATCTAATGATTCCTGCATTGATGCCTCAGTACTACCAAAATAAATTACTCCAAATGAACTTGCATTTGTATCTTGCTTAAAAACTGCCTGAGGCAAAAATGTATGAGCACCTTGATATTTTTGGAGTATTCTTGAGAGGTTTCTTGCATTTATTTCTCCATCCTCAACATATCTTGCATATTCATCATGGGAGCTACCACGAGTAAAATATGCGCCTTTGTCTGGATGAGTCCCTGGTAAAGTCCTATATGGAATTCCATCACCATCAACATCTAGATATCTTCCCCAAGATTCCATATTCTCTAAATCATCTTTTGAAAGTACCTTTCCTCTGTCAAATTTCTTCTCATCGTCCCATGCAAATTCAGGACATGTCCAATCGTTCATACCAATATCAAGATCAGATAATACAAAGATGGGAGTTTGCAATCTATCCGCAACATCAAATGATTGGGCGGCAAACTCAAAACACTCTTTTGGATCAGAGGGGATTAACATTACATGCTTAGTGTCACCATGAGAGGCATAGGCGCAGGTAAGAAGGTCTGATTGTTGCGTTCTGGTTGGCATGCCAGTGGATGGACCACCTCGCTGTATATTAAAAATAACCACGGGTATTTCAGCGAAATAAGCCAAACCAACAAATTCATTCATTAGTGAGATTCCTGGTCCACTGGTAGCTGTAAAAGCGCGAGCTCCATTCCAGTTTGCTCCAATGGCCATTCCAATAGCAGACAATTCATCTTCAGCCTGCACAAAGGCAAAATTATTTTTTCCAGTCTCGCTATTTACTCTGAATTGATCACAATATTTTTTATAGGCCTCCGCTAAAGATGTTGATGGTGTTATTGGGTACCATGCACAGACTGTCGCTCCTCCATATACACAACCCAAACCTCCAGCATTATTTCCATTTGTTAGAATCATCCCATCGGTTAGATTTGATTCTTTAATTTTAATATCACATTGAGCATTTAAATTATTTTGAGCATAGGCAAAGCCCATTTCCAATGCACGAACATTAGGCTCAATTAATTTTTCCTTCCCTTTAAATTGTTCATTAATTAAAGTAACAAAAATATTTTTATCAATACTCATTAAAGAAGAAAGAGCGCCTACATAAACTAAATTTTTAAATAAAAGTCTTTGCTTCGGATTAGGAAACTCTTCGACGCAGAGAGATGTAAGAGGGATTTCAATAATATTAATATCAGTGCGATTAAATTCTCTTTTCCACGAGGAATCATATAAAAGATAACCACCGGAATTAATTTCAGCTACATCTTCCCTATACGACTGAGGATTCATTGCAACCATGAAGTCTATTCCAGCTTTTCTGCCCAAGTAACCTTTCTCACTGGCCCTAATTTCAAACCAAGTTGGGAGCCCCTGAATATTCGAAGGAAATATATTTTTTGGACTAACAGGGATCCCTGATCTAAAAATACCTTTAGCAAACATTTGATTTGCGCTAGCTGATCCAGAGCCATTAACATTTGCAAACTTAATTACAAATTCATTAATAGATGCAATTTTTTTCATGAATATGCCTTAGCTTCTTCATATAAGAATGTTTGCATGTCCCAAGCACCCGTTGGGCATCTTTCCGCGCATAGACCGCAATGAAGACAAACATCTTCATCTTTAAACATAGTTCTTTTGGTTGGAAGTATTTGAGAGACCAGTAAGTCTTGATCAACATTTAATGCAGGAATTCTTAAATTTTGCCTTACTTCGTCTTCGGGCCCACTAAACATAAAATTTATGCAATCAGTTGGGCAAATATCTACACAAGCATCGCATTCAATGCATAGACTTTCAGAAAAAACAGTTTGCACATCACAATTTAGGCATCTTTGAACTTCTTCCATTGCTAATTCTTCATCAAAGCCTTTTTCAACTTCAACCTTTAGGCTTTTAAGGGCTAGCGCTTGGTCAGTCTTTGGAACAAGGAATCTTTTCGCTTGAGAAATATCGTTATCATAAGACCATTCATGCAATCCCATTTTTTGGCTGATGAGATTGATTCCTGGTTCTGGTCTTTCTGTAAGACTTTCTTTTTGACAAAATTTATCAATTGAAATCGCAGCTTGATGACCATGAGCTGCCGCCCAAATAATATTTTCAGGCCCCCATGCTGCATCTCCACCAAAAAATATTTTTGGATGAGTTGATTGAAATGTCACTGGATCAACCACTGGCATATCCCATTCTCCAAACTCAAGACCAATATCTTTTTCAATCCATTCGAATGAATTATCTTGACCAATTGCAACCAATACATCATCACAATCTATGATCACAGGCTTATCACTGGTGGGCACTAAAGTCCTTTTCCCATGAGCATCAAAGACAGCTTCTACTTTTTCGAACTCCATCCCAGTTAATTTTCCATTTTTATGAAGAAATTTCTTGGGTACATGATTCTCAAGAATGGGAATATTTTCTTCCATTGCATCCTCAATTTCCCACTCAGATGCCTTCATTTGCGAGAATGGGCTTCTTACAACAACCTTTACATCTTCCGCTCCAAGTCTTAGAGAAGATCGGCAACAATCCATGGCAGTGTTTCCTCCTCCCAAGACAATAACTTTTTTTCCAATTGAGTCTATATGTTCAAAGGCAATACTAGTCAAAAAATCTATACCAATATGAATATTTTTTTTCGCTTTATTTCGACCTTCAATCATGAGATCTTTTCCCTTGGGAGCTCCAGTCCCAACGAAAATAGCATCAAAATCTTCATTTAAAAAAGAAGCCATACTAGTAATTTCAGAATTAAATTTTGTCTCTAGACCCATATTTAAAATTAAATCCACCTCCTCGTTTAAGACCTCTTCAGGCAATCTAAATGATGGGATATTAGTTCTCATAAGGCCCCCAGCCTGAGGGTCTTTTTCAAATAGCGTGCATTCATAGCCCATGACAAGTAAATCTCTGGCGACTGTAAGCGATGCTGGTCCTCCTCCAATTAACGCTATTTTTTTACCATTTTTTTGTTCAGGAACCTCAGGCAACAGATCAGTAATATCATCTTTGTAATCAGCAGCAACTCGTTTTAGTCTGCAAATTGCAACAGGTTTTTCATGTGTTCTTGTTCTTCTGCAGGCAGGTTCACAAGGTCGATCACAGGTTCTTCCTAATATTCCTGGAAAAACATTTGATTCCCAGTTGATCATGTATGCAGCTGTATACTCTTGCTGAGCAATCTTTCTGATGTATTCAGGGACTGGAGTATGGGCAGGGCAGGCGTATTGGCAATCGACTACTTTATGGTAATACTGAGGGTCTGCAACATCGGTTACCGGCATAAATGTTTTAACTTCTGTCTTTTTAGAGCCTTTAGAAAGATTATTTTTTGCCGCAAGGATTTTAGTTTTAAATTCTTCAACAACTGTAGCTCTTAAATTTTGTGCTTCGGATAATTCATGAGTATGCAAAGAAACTCTTAAATCGAAACCTAATTCTTTACGAAGATTTATTGGAACAGCTACTTTGACCCAATAGGTATTGTGCCTTTTAAAGAGATATTTAGTATCCATTTTTACAATTTAGACCCCCCAGCCAAATTGAGCATAAGGTACAGGAAAAAACCTATACTTATGAGATATATTAAAATTACAATAAACATATAATTGCAATTATGCAACCTATAAATGAATTGTTTTTTTTGATCCGTAAGTTACTAAAAATCTATGTGTTGACAGTGTATGTATGTCTCTTAAAATTACATAGATGAAAATTAAAAATTTAAAAATAAAATTAGTATATTTTTGTACTTTTATACTATCTTTTTTAATTATTAGCTGTGAGTCTCAACCCATAAATCCTTACGATGAAGCCGCTAAACCATACGCGCCATTTGGTATAGAGGGACACATGGGAGCTGTAATGACATCATGCTTAGGCATGCCACCTCAATCACCTCCAATTAAAACTAGTAGTAAGGGCCCATTGATAGAGCATAAAAATTATTTTGATTGTGTTGATGATGAGCTTTTAAAAAAGGAAGAACGTGATAGAGACAATCGCTAACTAAGAGCACACTTACTCTAAAGCAATATTAATACCATCAACCAGATCATCTATATCCTCTAAGCCTGCAGAGATTCTAATTAAACCTTTAGAGATTCCTGAAGCTTTCTTTTCACCTTCCGAGAGAGGTGCATGCGTCATGGTATAGGGATGACACACTAAACTTTCAAAACCACCAAGAGATTCAGCAAGAGTAAAGTTTTTTATTTTTTTAAAGAATTTTTTAACAGCAGGCAATCCTCCTTCTAATTCAAAACTTAACATCCCCCCAAATCCTTTTTGCTGAGCTTTGGCAATTGCATGCGAGGGATGGTGTGATAAACCTGGATAGTTCACCGTCTTTACTTTTTTATTATTTGATAGCACTTCCGCTAGGGCGAAAGCATTTTTTTCATGTTGATTCATTCTCAGACTCAGAGTTCTAAGACCTCTTAATGTTTGATAGCTATCAAAGGGCGCACCTGTGATTCCAAGATTATTAGCCCAAAACTTCAGCTTAGTTAAAGTGTCTTCGTTGTTGGTTATAACAGCGCCGCCAACAACATCAGAATGCCCATTAATATATTTTGTTGTTGAGTGGACAACAATATCAGCTCCTAGTTTTAGGGGGTTTTGAAGGGCAGGGGAAAGAAACGTGTTATCAACAGCAACCATTGCGTGTATTAATTTTGCTTCAGCGCATATAGCTTTGATATCCACAGCTTGAAGCAGCGGGTTAGAGGGGCTCTCTAGCCAAATTAGATTGGGTTGAAAATCATGAATAGTATTGAATAATTCTTTTTTATTTCCTTGGTTAATAAAACGAATATTCAGCACACCTTTTGCTTCGAGGGATGAAAAGAGCCTATGAGTTCCTCCATAACAATCATGCGGAAGTATCACACTGTCATTTAATTCAAGAATATTTGCTACTAGAGAGATTGCAGACATCCCTGAGCTGGTAATTTCTGCTCCAACTCCATATTCAAGTTCAGCTAGCGCTGAGGCTAAGATATCTCTAGTAGGGTTGGCTGATCTTGTGTAGTCATATTGCTGCTCTTTACCAAATTCTTGAAAAGCAAAATTTGATGATAAGTATAAAGGAGGAATTACTGCTCCATGTTGATTATCTGATTCTACGCCAGCCCTTGTGGCGATAGTGTCTTTATTTAATTTCTTATCCATGATTATTACCTCATTGCCATTTTCATTTGGTCAGGCAAAAAAAAACCCATCTGCTTTGCTAGATAGGTTTTTATACTTCTATTTAGCTGAATTTATAAAGCACCCGCAAGCGGAGTTCAAATCGGTGCTGAACCTATATTCTAGTTAGATTTGATTAAGTTGCAAGATTTTAATTCTTTAATAGCTCTTAGAGACATGAAATAAAATTATGATACAGTTTTAAAATGCCGTTAATTAATCCCTTAAATAAAATTTCTGATCCAGATGTTCAGGAGCTTGTCGATTTCTTTAATGAAACTTTGGGCTTTTGTCCAAACTCCGTGCTTACTATGCAAAGAAGGCCTCAGATTGCAAAAGCTTTTGTGCAACTTAATATGGCTGTTATGGAGAATCATGGAAAATTAACCTCTGAATTTAAGCGTTTAATTGCTTTTGTTAGCAGCAATACAACAGGCTGCAGATATTGCCAAGCTCACACCATAAGAGCTGCTGAGAGATATGGATCAACGTCCTTGCGCTTATTAAATGTTTGGGATTTTCAAAATCATGATTGTTTTAGTCCAGAAGAAAAATCTGCATTGAGATTTGCTCAAGAAGCTAGCTCCGTCCCAGTCAACGTTAAACCTTTAACAGAGGAGGAATTAAAATTCTATTGGTCTGATGAAGATATAGTAGAGATTATGGGAGTGATTTCATTGTTTGGCTATCTCAATCGCTGGAATGACGTCATGGGTACTTCCATAGAAGATGGTGCAAAGGCTTCAGGAGAAGAACTTCTACAAAATATTTCCTGGACCCCAGGAAAGCATGGTTAATTTTTATTGAGGTTTTTTAGTTTTTTTCCAGCGAGTTTTTGCTTTTGAACCTTTTTTCTTATTTCTCGCACCTGGAGGTTTTCCGGCTCCACCTGACGAAGGCTTTTTAAAATTTGAATTACCTCTATTGCCTGGTTTGCCCCTGCTAAAACTAGGTTTTTTACCTCTAAAGTTTCTTGATTTAGGTGCGTTTGAAGGTTTGGCTGTTGGCTTGAAGCCTCCTTCAATTTTTTGATCAATTTTACTATTAAGCAAACTTTCAATTCCTCTGAGGTATTTATGCTCATCAACACTCATAAAAGAAATTGCAGTTCCTTCTTGCCCAGCTCTCCCTGTTCTTCCTATTCTATGGATGTAATCATTTGGGTAAGTGGGCATATCAAAATTAACAACATATGGCAGATTGCTAATATCAATTCCACGAGCAGCCACATCTGTTGCAACTAAAACCCTCACATCCTTTTCTTTGAACTCTCTTAAAGCCCTTGTTCGTGCACCTTGAGTCTTGTCACCATGAATTGTTACGGCTTGGATATCTGCTGCATTCAGTTGTTTAGCAATTTTTTCTGATCCATGTTTTGTTCTAGAAAAAACAAGAGCCTGAGGCCATTGCTCAGAATGAATTAGATGATTTAACAGCGCTGATTTTTTCTCTTTATCCACATGATAGACGACTTGCTTAATAGCGCTCACTGTTGTGTTGGGCGAGTGTGCAGCTATTTCTATCATATCGGAGCCAAGAGACTGGGCTAGCTTTTTAATCTCAGATGAAAAAGTAGCTGAAAAAAGTAAATTTTGTCTTTCTGGGGGGGTCATTCCAATAATCTTCTTGATGTCATGAATAAAGCCCATATCTAGCATATGATCAGCTTCATCTAGAACTAGAATTTGAACCTTATCAAGCTTTACAGATTTTTGATTAACTAAATCTAACAGTCTTCCAGGGGTAGCAACCAGAATATCTAAACCTTTTTTGAGTTTAGATTTTTGAGGAAATATTTTAGCGCCACCAAACACAGCAGTTGATGTTATGGATGTGAACTTTCCATAGGTGTAAACACTTTCTCTTACTTGAGCAGCAAGCTCACGAGTAGGCGTTAAAATTAAGGCATGAACATGTTTGCTGTAAGGCTTAGCTTGCTCTTGAAGTAACTCAATCATAGGCAAAACAAAACTACCTGTTTTACCAGTGCCTGTTTGAGCCGCTGCCATGAGATTCTTGCCATCTAGAACAATGGGAATTGCTTGTTTTTGGATTTCTGAAGGTTCTGAGTGATCTAAATCTTTAAGAGATCTTAAAATAGGATCGGATAAACCTAGTTCTTTGAATGACATTTTAAATTTTATAAATTTTGCTGATAAATATCAGATGACTGCAGGGTATAGGCTTACTACCTCATGGTCAATGAAGCATGGAATATATATTTCAATTAAGTTTTAAATGAGGGTATTCCTTTTCTAATATTGCCCTATAATCCCCAAGAATTAAAACGCATCATGAATAAAAATACACTTCGAAATATTGCAATCATTGCCCATGTTGATCATGGTAAGACTACTTTAGTGGATAAATTATTGCAGCAATCTGGAACTTTAGATCGTAAAAGCATGACCACTGAACGGATAATGGATTCAAATGATCAGGAGAGAGAGCGCGGTATTACAATTCTTGCAAAAAATACTTCCATTAATTGGAAAGATCATCGCATAAATATTGTCGACACTCCTGGGCATGCAGACTTTGGTGGAGAGGTTGAAAGGGTTCTATCGATGGTTGACTCAGTTTTACTTTTAGTGGATGCAGTGGACGGCCCAATGCCCCAAACTAGATTTGTTACTCAAAAAGCATTTGAAAAAGGATTGAAACCAATTCTTGTTGTTAATAAAGTAGATAGACCTGAGGCAAGACCTCACTGGGTTCTAGATCAAGTCTTTGAGCTTTTTGATAACCTTGGCGCAACAGATGATCAGTTAGATTTTACTGTGATATATGCTTCTGCAATTAACGGCATGGCTGGTCATGAACCAGATGAATTGGCAGATGACATGACACCGCTTTTGGATATGATTATTGATAAGGTTTCAGCCCCTGATGTTGATGAGGAGTCTCCATTTAGAATGCAAATTAGTGCCTTAGATAGTAACAGTTATGTAGGTGTTATTGGTATAGGTAGGATCACGGGTGGATCTCTGAAGCCAAATGATCGAGCTGTAGTCATTAATAAAGATGGCAAGGAGCGTAAAGTAAAAATTTTACAAGTTTTGGGTCATCATGGTTTAGAGCGAGTGGAGATCGATATCGCTAAAGCAGGAGATATTGTTTGTATTACTGGCGTTGAAGCATTAAATATTTCAGATACCCTCTGTGATCCTGAGCACATAAATCCCATGCCATTATTGTCGGTCGACGAGCCAACTGTTAGCATGGTTTTCCAAGTAAATGACTCACCATTTTGTGGCAAAGAAGGAAAATATGTTACTTCTAGAAATATTAAAGATAGGTTAGACCAAGAGTTAATTCATAACGTTGCGCTAAGGGTTGAAGAGGGAGGGAGCGCTGACAAATTCAAAGTTTCTGGAAGGGGCGAACTTCATTTATCAGTATTGATAGAAAGCATGAGAAGAGAAAATTATGAAGTGGCGGTCTCTAAACCTCAGGTTATCCAAAAAGAAGTTGGCGATGAAATACATGAGCCCTTTGAAGTGGTGGTAATTGACATTGAAGAGGAGCATCAAGGATCAATTATGGAGGAGATGGGAAATCGAAAGGCTGATTTAAAATCTCTCGTGATTACCGAAAACGGCAGAATGAGACTTGAGTTTATGGCTCCATCAAGAGGAATGATTGGCTTTCGCTCACAGTTCTTAACTTTAACAAGTGGCAGTGGAGTTCTAACGAGCGTCTTTGATCATTATGGGCTTGCAAAAAAGGGTGAAATAGCTCAGAGGCAAAATGGTGTAATGGTCTCAATGATTGGTGGAAAGACTCTGGCTTACGCTCTATTTAACCTCCAAAACAGAGGTAGAATGTTTGTTGGACATGGGCTAGAGGTATACAAAGGTCAGATTGTTGGCTTGCACTCAAGAGATAATGACTTACCAGTTAATCCAACTAAAGCTAAGCAATTAAATAATATTCGAGCAGCTGGTACTGACGAAAACCTTATTTTAACTCCTCATATACAACATACACTCGAGCAGGCTCTTGAATTTATTGAGGATGATGAATTGGTTGAGGTGACCCCTAAAAGCATTAGATTAAGAAAAAAAACTATTAAATAATAATTTCTTCATTTTACTCATGAAGATAGAATAATTTTTTTGAATATTTGCTTGTAACCAAATGCAATCTCCATCTTGGGAAGATAGCCTTTTTCTTTTAGCATTTGATGTGCCTTTGGCAGGTTGTACCATGGGCAGAAAGTAAATAAATGATGCTCAATATGATAATTCACATTCAATGGAGCTAAAAAATATTTAAGATACCAAGGAGCAATGGTAGTTCTTGTGTTTGTGTAATCATCCTCGCCCATAACCCCTGAATGCTCTGTAATACTTCTAATGCGATAAAATAGACTAAAAAAAGTTAGCATGGGTATCCACCACAGGCCAAGATACAGCCAGCTATTACCTGAGACATATAGAGCTCCAAAGAGTATTAGATTGGTTATCAAAAAACCTTTTAATTTTAAAAAAAAATGTTTTATATGGCCTGAAAAAGATAGATCTTTGCCCCAGGAAGAAACTATTGCAGCCGAATACCTTCTTATGCCTGCAATGCCAGTTAAATCTCTAAATACTTTTCTTATCAGGCTTAATCTTGAGGTTGGAAAGGCTTCCGTTAGACCTATGTCAGGATCTCTTTCAGTTTCAGTATATTTATGATGCAGAGAGTGATATTTACGGTAAGGAATTGTGTCAGTCATTACTGGATAGGCGCAAAACCACTGGGATGCAAAATCATTCAGTTTTCTGTCTTTAAAAATAAGACCATGAGCGCCATCATGCATAAGAATGCTTAGTTGAAATTGCTTTGCGCCAATAATTAATGCGGAAATAATAAAAACAATAAAACTTGGATACAAAATAAATAGGACAAAAGCAAAAGCTATTTGCAGCCAGATTGATAGGATTGTAAGGACGCTGAGCCAGCTTTTTAGCTTGCGTAAAACAGCCATCTCCTCTTGGCTTAATAAGTCACCTGCTTTAATCATCGGGTTTATTATAGCTTAGAGGAGAGGGAGTCTCTAAATTACACCCAATTAAGAGTGCTGCTTGTTTGATATTCGATCGCTCGGGTTTCAAAGAAGTTCTTCTATTTTCTTAAATTCATGACCTCAGACATCCATGGCAGAGGATTGGTCTCACATTTAAATTCTTCCTCTAGACCAATTTGAGTTAACCTTTTGTTTACAATAAAAAGGTTGTCCAATTGAGTCTGAGCCATATAAGATTAAGTGTTTTTAATTAATTTTATAAGGTAGGCTCTGGTGCTGTATTTAATTTTTTCTTTATTAGTTGTTTTATCTATATATATAGGTAATGCAGCAGCATCAATTTTTCTTGGAATTATTTTTGCCATCATCATGAAGCCTGAGAAAATTTTCTTTTCTCGACAAATTGGCACCATACCCTTGCAAATTGGAATCGTTATATTGGGCGCAACCATTAGCCTCCCTTATGCTTGGAGTGTCAGCGCGGATTATCTCCCATGGATATCTTTGTTTGTTCTAGCGTCATTCTTTATGGGGTTATTGCTAGGTAAGATTCTTGGTATACATCATCGAATTGCATTCTTACTTTCTGCAGGTGCGGCAATATGTGGAGGCACGGCTATGGCAGCCATTGCTCCAATAATTAAAGCTAAGCCTCAAGAGCTTTTAGTAGCCATGACAATAGTGTTTTTGTTAAATGCCTTAGCGATTCTTTTTTTCCCAATAGTTGGTAACTATTTAGAGATGTCTAATTTTGAATTTGGTGCATGGTCTGCACTTGCCATTCATGACACTAGCTCTGTAGTTGGCTCGGCTCAAACCTTTAGCAATGAATCAGTTCAAGTTGCAGCAACCTTAAAATTAGGAAGAACTATTTGGTTAATACCTTTAATTCTTATTACAAATTGGATGTTTAATCGTCAAACAGAGGCAGCTAAGTTTCCTCGTTTTATTCTTTTCTTTATTTTGGCGATTATTGCCAACACTGCTTTAAATTTTGACGAAATCATCTTAGAAATATTACAAAAAGCAAGTAAAAGTTTTCTAATGCTTGGTCTATTTTGTATAGGCACTCAGTTTAATGCTTATGAATTAAAATCTATTAGTGGAAAGCCGCTAATCCTCGCTTTGATGCTTTGGTTTATGGTTATCCCATTTGCCTATTTGCTGGTCACATAATTTTAAAATTTAAGTAAGATAAAATTGTTGTCATGGTCTATGATTTGTTAACTTATAGGGAGTATTAATGAAAGATTTAAAAAATAAAGTTGCGGTTATAACTGGTGCAGGCAGTGGCATTGGTAGGGGAATTGCAGAACATGCAGCGTCAGAAGGAATGCACATTGTCTTAGCAGACATTAATGAGGAAGGATTAAATGAAACTCTTGAAATCGTAAAGGGAATAGGCGTTGAAGCAATCGCACGAGTTACAGATGTCAGCAGTATTAATGAGGTAGAGAATTTAGCGAGCCAAACATATGAAACCTTTCAAAATTGCCATCTTCTATTTAATAATGCAGGAGTGCTAGGACCTGCCCCCCTGACCCAGGTGAGCAGAGATATGTATGACTGGTTAATTAATATTAATTTGGGAGGTTGCTTTAATGGAGTTCATGCATTTTTACCCAAAATGCAAAATTCAGGAGAGGAGTCTCGCATCATTGCTACTTGCTCAACCTCAGGGTTTATTGCTTATCCGATGCTAGGGCTCTATTCTGCTTCAAAATTTGGAATCCGTGGGCTCATGTCTTCTTTGAGAGCAGAGCTAGGAGACTCTCCAGTTGGGGTAAGCATCGTTTGTCCTGGAGAAGTTACTACAAATATTGTTAATAGCACCTTTGAATCTCATAAGCCTCAAGCCAGCACTAATGCTGAAGGCTCAAGCCCAAATGAATTATTGGAGGTTGCTGCAGAAGATGCACAAAATACTTATCCCATTTCGCCCCTTGATGCAGCACAAGCTATATTTGCTGGTATTCAAAATAAGGATTTCTATATCTTTACTCATAAAGGTTACAAGCGTCAATTGGAGGAGATTTCAGATGAATACTTGGAAGCTTTCAATCAATCAATGTTTCAATAGATTTTAAAGATGCTAAATGAAATATTTATAGGAATTTTTATACTTATTTTATTGATTGCTTTTATTTATGGGCCCAAAGCTTTATGGGTATATAAAATGATCCATCTCTATGACGAAGAATGGTGGATACCTGGTTTTCCAAATACAGATTACCTTGCAGCAGGCATATATAATCAGTATATTTGTATTGATCCAATAACCAATGTGGTTATTGCTAAAACTTCATCGAATTTCAAGTTTAATGAAGAGCGACAATATTCTAAAGATGCTCATGTTGCTATCTTTCGAACAATCGCTCAATCTGCCGGAGAAAACCTTTGATTATAAATAAAAACTTTTTATTTGCCTTGATGTTTTGTAGCTCTATGCATGTAGGTGCGTGGTGGGATACAGGGCATAAAATGGTCTGTAATCAAGCATATGAATTACTTACTCCTATCGCTGCAAAAGGAGTGGACGCTATGATCGAAGAGCATGGCTCTTTAGGCAGGGCATGTCTTTGGGCAGATTTTATTAAGGGTGAGAGAAAAGATACTAGATCTTGGCATTACCTTAACTTACCAGACGATGAGCAAAATACATTCAATGCTATATGCCCACAAAACGGGTGCATTATTGATGCATTTTATAAACAACTAGCGATACTTCAAAATAACAATAAATCATTGCAAGAGCGCCAAGAGGCTTTATGGTTTGTTGGCCATTTTGTTGGAGATATCCATCAACCAATGCATGTTGGGTATCCCCATGATTTAGGAGGCAACAGGCATAGACTTGAATTCTCTCATGGAGCAAAGACAAACATGCATAAAATGTGGGATGGTCAAATTATTGAACACATGGAATTAAGGATGGGACCGGAAGCATTCCAGAATAAGGTGCAAGAAAAAATATCAATATTTTTAACGCAAAAGCATTCCTCTCAGATAGAAGTCTGGGCTCAGGAGAGTAGAGATTTAGCAATGGATGAAACAGTCGGATATCGAGGCAATACGCTAGAAGTAGTCACAGACGAATACATGGAAGGTCATTTTGAAATTGTTCAAGAGCGATTAGCTCTTGGAGCTATCAGACTTAGCCAAATACTTAATAATGTTTTTAAATAGGCAGGGCCATCAGTAATACATGCGTCGTTTTTTTAAACTTTTCTCAACTTCTAGGAAAAAAACTAAATACGTTTTGTCTTTTGATGGGGGTGGTGTCCGAGCAATAGCAGCCGTAGTTTTTTTAAAGCAGCTAGAGGTTGCTTCTGGGAAGAGAATTTTTGATATCTTTGATTTTTTTATTGGCACAAGTGCTGGCGGAATTAATGCATTGAACATTGGCGGCAGAGGCCTAAGTTGTTTTGATCTTGAGGATTTTTGGTCAAAAGATAATCTAAAGAAAACCATGTCTAAATCCTTTTGGGATACTGCTTCCTTCCTGCAAACCAAGCCCAAGTATGATGGAAAAGGTAAAAGGGAAGTTTTGCTTAACTATTTTCAAGATCTTTCGCTTGGAGAATCAAAGAAACCCGTTGCAGTTTTGGCTTATGATGTCGAGAATAGAAAGCCTCGTTTGTTAAGTTCATATGATTCTCCAGGTATTAAGATGGTTAGTGCGGCAAGTGCAACAAGTGCAGCACCCATCTATTACTCCACTCAAGAAATTGATGATGGAACCTGGTTAATAGACGGCGGAATTGTTGCCAACAATCCATCTTTACTAGGCTATTCAGAGGCTAGAAAACTTTTTCCAGGCCATCAAATTAAAGTTTTGAGCATTGGCACGGGGATTAATCGCCGCAAGATAAATGGGAAGCATTCTGCTAAATGGGGTGCCTTAAATTGGTTTAATCACGATATTTTAGGGGTGATGCTGGAATCCAGTGTGTTTGATGAAATAGCCACTGACTTGATGGGAGAAGACTATTTAAGGATTAATTCACCAACAGGACTAGTGAACAGAAGAATGGATGATAGTTCAGGCGTTAATCTTGAAAGGATTCATCTAATGGGAATGCATTGGTGGTCTGAGTTTGGCGAGCATACGGAAGAATTCTTAAATCTCTAATTTATTAAGTTTTATCTAAAAAAATGCTGTACACTTCATTTTTGTTTTTTATTAGAAAGGAATTATATGAATATTTATGTTGGAAACCTCCCATGGAGTATTGATGACTCAGGTCTTGAGCAAGTTTTTGCTGAACATGGAACTGTAACATCGGCTAGAGTTATCACGGATCGTCAAACTAACCGCTCACGCGGGTTTGGTTTTGTTGAAATGTCTGATGGCGGCGAAAATGCCATTCAAGCATTGAACGATGCTGAAGTTGACGGTAGAAAATTAGTTGTTAACGAGTCTCGTCCAAGAGACGAATAGGAAGGATTTATATGAATATTTACGTAGGAAATCTCCCTTGGAGTATAGATAGCTCAGGTCTCGAGCAAGTTTTTGCTGAACACGGTACCGTAACCTCTGCTAAAGTTGTCACTGATCGTGAGACTAATCGCTCACGCGGGTTTGGTTTTGTTGAAATGTCTGATGGCGGAGAAAATGCCATTCAAGCATTGAACGATGCTGAAGTTGACGGTAGAAAATTAGTCGTTAACGAGTCTCGTCCTAGAGATTAATTTTATGGGCTACCTTGGGTTAGTTGGATTATTTGGTCTAATTGGCTTAACAGGTCTGCTCAACAAAGTACATCCAGCTCAATCCGGAAGCTCAATAAGATTATTGGGCTTGCTGGGTTTGCTTGGTTTAGTAGCATTGTTGGTAGATATCCCACTTGGTGCCTGCGGTGCTTTTGGTGCTTTGGGAGTTTGGAACCATCAAAACACATCCATTGCCCGTTTAGCTCATTTCGGCTGGCTTGGGTTTATTGGCCTCCTGCAGACAATTAGCTTTTATCTTTAGTAGCCAGGATTAGTAATCCTGCGGCAATTGCTAAATTCTTAACAAAATTTTGTATTTCATCTGGATCTCCTGCGACTGACCAGAAGTCATGGATGTAGATATTTATTAAAATAGTCAGACCAAATAAAAGCAAAGAAGAAACCCTAAGGCTCTTACCAAGAACTAAAAATATTCCTCCTATAATCTGTACCGCTATAGTTATGGGCAGCAAGACAGAGCTAAATGGAACACCTTTTGAGATCATCAAGGTTAATGTTCCTGCAAAATCGAATATCTTACTTGCCCCAGGAATAATAAAGTAGAGCCCAAGTAAAGTTCTTCCAACAGTAAAATACAAAGTATCAAATTTTTTTAAGGATTGCATTTTTTGCCTATTATAAAGTGCGTTTGTAGATTAATATTATCCTCAAATAGTTTTTATACAATAGGAGAGATGATGCAGAATTTAAATAGATTTTCTTTAAAATTTCTAGCGTTGATATGTTTTGCTTGGAGTCCGCTTGGTTTTACAGATAGTGCATTAAAGATGGCAATTAATAACACTGATCGGAATCCAGCTTACACTGCTAGAGATCAATCTCGGCATCCTTATGAAACACTTTCATTTTTTAGGATTAATTCTTCAATGAATGTTTTAGAGCTTGCAGCTGGAGGAGGTTGGTACACAGAAATTCTAGCTCCATACTTGCATGACTCTGGCAAGTTAACAGTCACTCATTACAATCCAGATGCAGGAGAGTATCAAAAGCGCTCTAGGGATAAATATGACTCAAAGGTAGCATCTAATAAACTTTTTAGAGGGGTAAAGGTTATGACTGGAGATGTTCCTCCCAAGCAACCATATGCTGAGCCTGGCTCACATGATTTAGTCTTAACTTTCAGAAACCTACATAATTGGTATGCACGTGATGCAATGAAAAATGTTATGGATGAAGCCTTTAATGCGCTTAAGACTGGAGGTTATTTTGGGGTCGTAGAGCATAGAGCACCTGAAGGTTCTAGCGTTGAATTTATGAAAACAAGTGGGTATGTTACCCAGTCTTTGGCTATTCAGGTTGCAGAAAGTGCTGGTTTTAAGCTAGTAGACACTTCTGAAATTAACGCTAATCCTCGAGACACAAAGGATTATCCAAAAGGGGTATGGACATTACCTCCATCATATCGGTTGAAAGACGAGAATAAATCTACGTATCAGACAATTGGTGAATCAGATAGGATGACTCTTTTGTTTAAGAAGTAACTTTCTTTTGAGTCGTAAAAAATAATACAACTCCTGACAAAGAACTTATAAGAGCAAGTACAGAAAAAATTTTCATTAATAGATTATTAATATTATCTCTTTCTATGTAGTCCATTATATGGAGACTCCACATGAAATCCCATATTCTCCAGCCAGAGGATCTTATGGCCACAATTTCTCCAGTCATACCATCTACGTAGGCATTAATATTTTTTTTATGATCTGTTATGACCTGAAAGAGGGGCAAATTTCTTCCTCTATATTCAGAGCCGCGAGGAGTTTCAAAGATTTCTTGTGCGGAAATAGAGTTAAGGGATGTTTTGGTATCAACAATCTCCATTGCTTGAATTGAATCAATGGGCTGGACTGCCAAGCCGGCAGTATCTTTGTATATTATTCCTTCTTTTGTTTCAATTTTCAGCACCGGATGACCAAGCCTGATAAATGCTGTAATTGAAGTTGCTTCTAATTTAGGGACGTCTTGAAGATTAAAGACTATTTGTCCATCCTGTGAATTTCTGAGGTGCTCACCTCTAATCATTTCAATTTTATTGTAAGCAAAATAAATTCCAGAGATAGTCCACAGCAGCAATTGCAATGAGATAAAGAGACTCAAGTACTTATGGATTTTTCGAATTGTCAGCTTCATCTTTTTAGCAATTTCATTATTTCCTCGACCTTACCATCAAATGATTCTTTCTCATTCAATGACTCTTTTAAGCATGCCTTAAGGTGCGATTTAAGAATACTCCCCTCAACTGTTATTACTGCATTTTTCACTGCTTTAATTTGATTAAGAATATCTATGCAATATTTACCTTCATTTATCATGGATTGAACGCCTCTTACCTGACCTTCAATTCTCTTCAGACTTGTAATTTGATCTTTATGATTATTATGTTTCACGGCTTACAGAAAATATGGAACAACGTAAGTAAACATTGATGCAAATATAAAAATACCAGCAGAATAATAATATAAGATTCTTGATCTTTTTCTTGTCTGCATACACAAACGACCCAATTCAGGGTCAGCTGGGCAGGGCATGTAATAGGTTTTGTAATTTGCATACCCTGCGATAAAAAGCATCACTAAAGCAAAAAAAGTAATGTAAAGAGAGTATCGCGACAAGGTTATTAAAAATGGAAATGTACTTACCAGGCTTGCAAAACTTGCGCCAGCACCTAGAGCAACAAACATAGCTGGAAGGGCGCAACATACCAATGTTGATGATGAGGCAAACAGCGCAAAAAGATTTGCTGTTTTCTCATTGATAACTTGCTCTGATTCCATGACTACATTTTAATTATCTGAAGGTCAGTTGCATTTTGACCATTTGAAAGAATCTTCTTTTTAATATCTTCAAAATTTATATTTTTGTCTGGGCTATAAGCAATTAAAACCTTTCCGCCACTCAAATCTACATCAACTTTTAGAACTGTTTTATCTTTAATAAAGGTTTTCTCAATTCCTCTTGCGCAAAAATCGCAAACCATTCCACTGACACTGATAACAGCTACCTGTTTTCCTTTCAGGGTCGATACGAAGCGATCAAATCGCTCTGGATTAACCTTTAAAAGTTTACCATCTACCATCGTGTCGTGAAGATGACCTTCGTGATCATGGCCTTCCATATCATGCATAGCATGATCTTGAGAGACAGCAGAAATAGACAGCATCATCAGAAATAAATAATAAAAATGTTTCATATCTTCTCCTTAAAACCTATACATTATGTGAATGTCCCATGTTGAGGTATCGCTATACCCAAACTCAACAAGAGCATTCCCCTTAAAAAATTTTAGAACTGGGTACGTATCCCAATTACTCGTTAAATCATTCTTCTTAGATTTTAACATCAGCCAGGTGTGAAGATCGCCATATTCTCCAATGTATGGAGCCACGCCAACTTGAAGGTATTGCTCTATATAATCCAATGTCTCCGCCATAGTTTTTTTGTAACCAAATCCTACGAATAATCGTCTAGTCTCCCAATCTCCATGTGCACCATAAAAATAATGATCAAGGCCATCGGATGATAAGCCAGATTGGAAGTAAAGGTTTCTCTGTGAGTTTTGCGTATTCCGTCGATTTAGTAAGTAGGTAAATCTTAGGTATGAGTAATTCGAATTAAAATATTTATCTTTTATGTGCTGAATACCAAGTGAGTACTTGTATGTTGGTGAATAGTGGTAGTAAGCAGAATCTTGCATATTATTTGATACCATCATAAATGTGGAGCCACCAGAGTAAGAGATAGGGCGCGCTTCGAGTTGTAAACAATTAAATAATAAGACTAAAGCAGTTAATTCTTTTATACCCATAGGGGGTATATTAACTCTTAAATTTTTTATGTCAATTAACCTCATCTACATTGCTTAATTGTGTGCAATCATTACACTTAAATTTAAGTTAATTATTTATTGGAGACTTTTAAATGAAATATTTATTTACACTGTGCGTTCTTGCTTTTAGCTTTAGCGCTTTCGCAGCGCATCATGAAGAGGGTGAAAACTCAGCTGATATGCATTCAAATAGCTTTGTCTATATCTCAACTTATGTTCAGACTGTTGGCAAGAATCCAGAGGTCTTAAAGAAAAATCTTCTAAACAATATTAAGACGTTAGAAGAAAATGGCTATAACACTTGCGGTATGTTGAGACACCAATTTGGTGGCGAAAGATCCTTTATGACATATTGTTATTTTGATGACTGGGATCAGTTTGCAAAAATTAACGATAACAATGAACCTTTAGGTGGCAACCCTAGGCAATTATTTGGTGATCATACTGATAAATTAGCTGCAGTACTTGTCCGAAATCTCAAAAAACCAACGCCTTATGTATTGGAAGCAAAGTACTCTTTTGGTCCTTATCTTTCAAATAATCAAAGAAGAGCAAATGCACAGACACTTTTTGCTGCATATGACACAGCTTTTGGTGGCTGCAACATGACAGAGCATATGTGGGGGCCTGAGCTAACATGGAATTTCTACTGTGGATATGACAGTTATGCAGATTGGGCCAATAAAGTTGAAGCGGTGTCTGCAATTCATGAAGCAGAGATTGCTGATCTGGACCTTGGTGTTTTAAATCACTCAGATCATCTCATGGTTAGAGTGGATAGATAAGCGAAATATAAATTAAAAAAAAGAGGGCATTTGCCCTCTTTTTTTTAGCCTTAATTCTTGTTATGTGTATTCTCCTAAATCCCCTTGTTTAAACGTTCTTTGTGCATACATGTATTAAAAATACATATAGTTGACAACATTGTCAATTTACGATAATTTCACCTTATACGTATTCTTTTTTTGGTGAAAAAATAATGAAATTCTTAAAGATTAGCTTTTTAATGGTGTTACCATTTTTTATACTTGCGGACAACCCTGTATCGCCTATGGATGTTGATTCTCCTGAAAGTTCACAACCCTTGCCTGAGCCTCAGGTTGAATCAAGAGCCGTGCAAGTTTCTGGTTACGAGACTTCAAGTTCTTACACATCTGATGAACAAGGTGTTGAAGAGGTAGTTGTCACCGGTATAAGGCGTAGCTTAGAAAGCGCTATCAATATTAAACGTAATAATGTTGGAATTGTAGATGCAATTACCGCAGAGGACTTTGGTAAATTCCCTGATGGAAATTTAGCTGAATCCCTAGCAAGAGTTGTTGGTATCGGCATTGATCGAAGTAACGTGGAGGGAGCAAGAGTTGCTGTTCGTGGTTTTGGGCCCGAGTTAAATCTTGTAACTTTGAATGGGCGTCAAATGCCAACAGTTCCTGGCCAATATGAAGGCGGTAGATCATTTAATTTTGGTGATATTTCCTCTCATGGAATTGCAGCAGTAGAAGTATATAAATCTGTAAACAGTTCATTGCCCTCAGGCGGCATTGGTGCAGCTGTGAACATGGTTACAACCAAACCATTGGATATTAAAGGAACTCTTACTTCTGGCAGCATTAATTCTTTATTTGATTCCAGCAGCAAGGAGTCTTCAAATCCTCTTGAGGCAGCTTTTGTCCATAGTGCAAATAAAGGAAAATGGGGTTATGCAATCTCAGGATCAATTCAAGAAAGGAACAATAGGGAAGAAGGCACCAGAGAATCAAATTGGATCACAGTAGAAGATCAAGCACTTGTAGAGGGTTATTTTAGAGTTGATAAGAATGCAGCTGGCATTAGCAATGGCAACAAACGCGCAGATGGCAAAACCTTCTACCAAGAGCCGACCGCATACTTGATTAAGGATAATGATAGAGAAAGAGTGAATGCTCAAGCTTCTGTTCAATATGACTTTGAATCAGCTAGAGCAACGATAGATTACACATACTCAAAAGTGGATTTTAGTTCGAATGGTCAAATGTTTGGGTCATGGCTCGGGGGTTGGGGCACAACCTCAGGAACAATTAATGCTAATGGAGCTTACACAGATGTCACTGTTGGCGGAAGAGGTTATGACCATCAGTTGATTTGGGGAAATACTGAGAGTGAGAACAAATCCTTAGGATTTAATCTAGCTATTGAGTATTCCGATGCACTCAGTTTTGAGATTGATTATCACAATTCCTCTGCAGAGAAACTAGGAACAGAATTGCCAAATGAAATGGGTTTTGTCACTCCTGCTGATGCAGTAGTAACTCATAGAAATGGTGGGAGCGATGGTATCAACACTTTTACTTACTCCAAAGATTTTACTGTCGATGATTTTAGTCATTCTGGCTTGTATTATAGAGATGCCTCTAAAGAAAATGATATGGAGCAACTTCAGGTGAAAGGAGAGTGGCTTAATCTAGATGGTGGATTTTTAAAATCTATTCAATTTGGTGTTTCAAACAATGAATCAGAGTTTAGCGATGTTAGATCTGAGCTCAATACTCCGTTGGCTCCAGTAGTTGCGGCTTCTCCAAGTCTCTTTACAAAAACTCCATTGAATGGCTTTATGGACGGATTCGATCCACGTTTTGGTTCAAGTTATTATTTTGCAATTGATCCTCAGGCTGCAAAAAATGCTTGGCAAGTCAATGTTGGTCTTTTCAATTCTGGTCCAGTGGACACAAACGATAGAGTTGAAGAAACTTTAGATTCAATCTTTATTCAGGCGGATATGGAATTTACTGTTAATGAAAAACCTCTTTTAGTGGTTGCTGGTTTGAGGTATGAAGAGTCAGAGGTTATCTCAACAGGATTAGAATCTACACCAACAAATATTAGGTGGGATATGATTGAAGGACTAACTTATTTAACTGGCGGGGCAGTAGACGCACCTAAAATGGGAAGCAGTGATATGGTTTTGCCTTCACTTGCTATGTCGTATGCAATTGAAGAAGATAAAATTTTAAGATTTTCAGCCAGTCGCTCTATGGCAAGGCCAAGCCTTCAAGATTTAAGATCATCTCTTTCTTTTGGCAATAAAGACTTTTTCACACCCACTGCCTCTGGAGGAAATCCTGGGCTAGAGCCGCTTAAGTCAACAAACTTTGATCTAGCATATGAATGGTATTACGCAGATGGGAGTTATTTCTCTGTGAATTACTTCTTTAAAGAAATCGAGGACTTTATCAGCAGTGAAATTTCAACTGGTAACCTCTATGGTTTAACTAACCCAGCTTTTTCAGAAATTGGTCAATATGCTCAAAACTGTGTGAATGCCTGGGATGCAGCGGGAAGACCCGATCCAGGATTTCCTGGTGAATGGGGTTCAAATGACTGCGTTTCTCAGCAAGCTTTGTGGGCTCAAAGTTGGATGACTCCTCAGCAGCATATGGGATGGGTTGCGTTAGCTATGAGTCGAGGGATAGATGTTTCAGGTGGATTTCCATATGGTGCATGTGATTACGATGGGTGGTGGAGATGTGAGCCTGGATACATTGATGGAACTGCAAGCGATCCAGCTGCTAACTTTCAAATTACTAGACCAGCTAATTTAGAAACAGGCGATGTTGATGGTTTTGAAGTTGTGCTTCAGCATTTATTTGCTGATACTGGTTTCGGTGCTCAGCTTAATGCAACTATTGTTAACGGTGGTGATGTAGATGTTGACACCACTAAGATTGGAAGACAATTTATTTTGCCGGGTCTGGGTGATTCAGGCAATGCATCAGTTTTCTATGAAGATGATAAAATTACAGCTCGAATTGCATTAAATAGAAGGGGCGAAACCATTGTAGGATTTGGTAACTATGACCAACCGCTATATGTAATGGAAAGAGATCAAATTGATGCCTCTTTCTCATATCGTATCAATGAAAATGCAACTGTTTTTGTTGATGGTCAGAATCTAAATGATGAAAATACAAGACTGTTTGCTAGGCATCCTGAGATGCTTTTCTTAGCTCAAGATCATGGTCCAATTTATAGACTTGGGTTTAGATATAAATACTAATCCTGAGTTTTTGAATTATAAAAGAGGGCGCCAGCCCTCTTTTTTTTGTTAAACTTTTAGCATGAGAATTTTTTTTATATTTTCCCTTTTCTTTATCCTGTTGGGCTGCTCATCAGAGGCTATTGAAAAACCTAATTACCTTCAAGAAAAAATCTTCTACTCATCAAAAAATATATTAGGTTTTGAAAATATATTTGATGAAGGTCGCGATACTCAGACTGACATAGAAATTTTTGGAGTGATGCATTTTCCTGACGAGTATGATTCATCTCGTAAGTATCCTATGGTAGTAGCTTCTCACGGTTCTTCAAATTGGAGAGCCCATCATTTGAAATATTTAGAACAAATAAGACAAGCTAATTTTATAGTTTTTGCTATGCATCCATTTGATTCTAGGGGTGTGAATAGCACTGTTGGTAATCAAATTAATGTTACCAGTGAGTCTGTTATTTATGATATGGCGATGAGCTTAAATCTGTTTTGGAATGATCCAAGAGTGAATAATAAAAAAATATATGCAGCTGGGTGGAGTCTTGGTGGAACAGCTGCCTTGTTTAATTCATGGCTGCCGCTTCAAAAGACTTTGAATAAACCTGATGCATCTTTTGCTGGGTATTTAATGTGGTACCCAGGATGTTTGGCTCTTCCAGATCTAAATGAATGGGATACAGATTTTATGCAAATTTATATTGGCGAGGAAGATAATTGGACTCCGCCTCAGCCATGCAAAGAATTAGTTTCTGTGATGAATAAAAGAGGAGGCAATGCTCATATAGAGTTTTACCCAAATTCTTTCCATTCTTTTGATGGACCTCTCCCACTAAGATTAGTACCCGAAGCATACAGTTGGGCTAACTGTAAATTAAAATTAAACGGAGAAACAAAAAAGGTATATGACCCTACAAATATGGAATTAGACTTCTCAGATCCCAAAGCCCGTAAAAGTGCGTATGAAAGTTGTGCTGTAAAAGGGGAGGTTATGGCCGGTGCTAGCCCAGAGTATCAAAATGCTGCATATGTTCACCTCGCAACCTTACTGCCAGATTTAGACTAAACAGAAAACTCCTTCCAGCCTCTGAATCCACCCTCTAAATTTTGAACATTGGAGAAACCTATTTCTTTTAAGGTCTTTCCAGCGAGCGATGCTCGGCTTCCTCCGCCGCAATAAACTACAATAGCGGTATCAGCTTTGATGTCATCACCTGGACTTAATTTCATTTCAATTAGACCTCTTGGAATATTTAGGGCATTATTTATTTGCCCAGTTTCTTTAATCTCAGATCCCTCTCTAACATCAATAATAAAGAACTTATCTAGGTTAGAAGAAAGCTCTTTGCAAGAAATTCTAGGTACTATTGAATGAGCTTCTGCTATTAAATCTTTTAATGTGTTCATAACTTTATTATCTTATTATATTTTTAATATTAATACTTTCAGATAAAAGAATCCTAAGCTTATCAGTTCATTGAAGAGGGGCTTTAGCCCCTCTTTTTTTTGTTATTTATTTTGAATGATCCATCAGGTATTGTTACACCAAACCCCAGCAAGGCAAGGCTGGTAGATAATTTTGCTATTAAATAACCTTGGTTTTATGCATTTTTTCTTGCATACTGCTTTTTCTATGAAAAGAGCACTGTTACATTCTAAACATCATCAAAACACTGTAGCTCAGGTTGAACTGGACTATGAGACTTTCTGTGCCTTAGAAACTGTCTTGGATATTCCTGCTCAAAAACTTAGATCGCTTTAATCTACTCCTGTAATGGCGTGCCTTCATAATTAATGATGAAAAATTTTATATCAACTCAATCATGGTCTAGATCTGAACTACAAGATATTCTTGATTTTGCTCAACAATTGAAAGATATGCCATTTCAACCTTTATTACAAAATAAATCAGTTGCAATGGTATTTTTTAATCCCTCTTTACGAACAAAAACGAGTTTCGAGGTGGGGATACGTGAGATGAATGGTACAGCTGTCATTTTGGAACCAGGCAAGGATGCGTGGCCCATAGCATTTGAAGAAAATATTATTATGGATGGTTATGCTGAGGAGCATGTCAAAGAAGTTGCTCAAGTCTTATCATCTTATTGTGATTGCATTGCTATCCGGGCTTTTCCAAAGTTTTTAGACTGGAATATTGATAGAACGGACCACGTGATTAATAGTTTTGCTAAATTTGCCTCTGTTCCAGTTATAAACATGGAAACTATTGAGCATCCATGTCAGGAACTTGCTCACATATTGACTCTTCAAGAACATTATGGTGATTTACAGGGGAGGAACTATCTTTTAACTTGGACCTATCATCCCAAACCCCTAAACACAGCCGTTGCAAACTCTAGCCTTATGATAGCTAGTAAATTTGGCATGAATGTTAAATTATTGTGTCCCTCAGAGGACTATCTATTAGATGACAGGTATCTTCAAGCTGCAAAAAATAATTGTGAGCATGAGGGTTCTTCATTCAGCATTACACATGATATTCAAGAGGGTTATTCCAGTGCTGAAATTGTTTACGCAAAGAGCTGGGGCTCTTTAAAATATTATGGTGATTTAGCCAAAGAAAAAGCTTGCCGTGAAAATTTTAAACATTTTATTGTTGATGAAGAGAAGATGAGCATTACAAATAATGCAGTATTCAGCCACTGCCTTCCATTAAGAAGAAATATCAAGGCAACTGATGGTGTCATGGATGCTGATTATTGTTTGGCAGTTAAAGAAGCATCAAATAGAAAACATGTACAGAAATCTATGCTGTCAAAAATTTTATAGGATTAAAAAAATGAGTAAAAAAATAGTTTTAGCATTCTCTGGAGGACTAGATACTAGTTTCTGCATCCCATATCTTCTTGATCAGGGATATGAAGTACACACTTTGTTTGTAAACACAGGCGGGACCCCAGCAAAAGAAGAGCTAGCCATCACCCAAAGAGCTAAAAAGCTTGGAGCTAAAAAACACGTTAATATTAATGTTGAAAAAAGTTTATGGTCTGAAATCCTTGTTCCGTTGATTCAGTCAGGTTCTTTATATCAAAATAAATATCCAGCTCTATGCTCAGATAGATATTTGATAGTTAAAGAGTCAATTAAGTTATGTCGCAAGCTTAAAACAAAAAATATAGCTCATGGATGCACAGGAATGGGCAATGATCAAATTAGATTTGATTTATCCATCAGAGCCCATGGAAGTTACAACATCATTACCCCAATTCGAGAAATTCAAAATATTACAAAAAATGTTCGAATCTATGAAGAAGATTATCTCAAAGATAAGGGGTTTAGTGTGTCCTCTTTGCATAAAAAATATAGCGTCAACGAAAACCTTATGGGTGCTACTATCTCAGGCTCTGAAATAGATGAGTGGAGTGAACCATCCAAGGAAACTTTTGTTCTATGCAAACTCCCCCATCAGTACCCTAAAAAATCTAAATCTTTAAAATTTAAATTTTCGAAGGGCAAGGTAACGACTTTAAATGATAAAAAAATACCAGGCGCAGATCTTTTAAGAACTTTAAATAATTTGGGCGGTTCATTTGGTGTTGGTAGATCAGTTTTCTCTAGCGATACGATTATTGGCCTTAAGGGTAGGTTTGTATTTGAGGCTCCAGGAATTGCAATTTTAATGACTGCTCATCGAGCTTTAGAAGAATCAGTGTTAACTGACAAACAAAATGTTGTGAAGTCTAAGATTGGTCAGGAATGGGTAGATTTAGTTTATAAAGGCTTTTACTTTGAGCCGTTGAGAGAGAACCTTGAAGCATTTTTAACTGATTCTCAGAAATTAGTTACTGGAGAAGTCATTGTTCAGCTTAGCCCAGGGAAGGCTGATGCAGTTGCTGTTAAATCTAAAAATATACTCATTAGCAATGAGGGCTCTTATGCTCAATCAGCTACTTGGAGCGAAGCTGAGTCTAAAGGCTTTATTAAGTTGATAGGTCAAAGCACGTCAACTTGGTCTTCAATTCATAAAAAATGAATACTGAATTAGAGCTATGTTTAAAACATTTAAAGGCTCTAATTGCTTGCGATACATCAAATCCACCTAGAAAGATTGAAGATTCTGGGTTAATTACTTATTTACATTCTCTAGATTTTATAAACCCGCATATTACTGATTTAGGTGAGGGCTCTTTTAATATATTACTTACCAAGGGATCACCTAAATATCTCTTTAATGTGCATCTTGATACTGTTCCAGCAGGAGAGGGCTGGAATTATAAGCCATACGATCTAACCATTGAGAGCGGCAAGGCTTTTGGACTGGGTGCTTGTGATATTAAAGGTGCAGCTGCATGCCTATTAACTTTAATTGAGCAAGGGCTTGAGAATTATGCAATTTTATTCTCAACTGATGAAGAGGCTGGTCAAAGCACTTGCATCAAAGAATTTATTAAAACTAAACCTAGCTTTGAGGGCATTATTGTTTCCGAGCCTACACAAAACTTAGCTGTAACCTGCCATCGAGGAATTTTTACCGGAACTCAGGAATTTTTTGGAATTGCTGGGCACAGCTCTAATAAAAGAGCTATGAGTGATAATGCCATTCATAAACTAGCTAATTGGTCTCAATCAGCCTTGTTAAATGCGCAGTCTCTTGACGGAGAGTCAATTGGACCATTGCAGGGGATAGCTTTTAACCTTGGTACAATTCAAGGAGGCGTGAAACCAAATATAATTGCAGATCATGCCCAGGTTAAATTTGGCTTTAGACCTTTGCCTGGTCAGTCAGTTGAAGATTTATTATCTAGCCTAGCAATTGAATCAATTGAAAATAACTCTAAGTTTACACCTGGCTTTATTGCTCCTTCTTTACCAGCTACTGGAGATACAAGCCTGTTGGAGGCATTCGCAACAAAATTATGCTTAGATTTATCACCGCCAGTTAATTTTTGGACTGAAGCTGCCTTGTTCAGCGAAGCAGGTTATTTAGCTATTGTTTTTGGTCCAGGTAATATAGCCAATGCCCATCAACCCAATGAATTCGTAGAACTCGATCAGCTCATTCAAGCGCTTAGTATTTACAAGGAGATAGCTTGATGAGCAATCCCACAAATCAATTTATCAAAGACACAATTTTAAAATTACTGGGAGCCATTGGTTCGGAAAAAGAAATTAATAAATATATTGAAAAGTTTTCTTCACCTGACCAGCGCTTTGCTGTGATCAAGGTTGGTGGATCAGTTATACAAGATGATTTGGAGAACCTGATTGCTTCTTTGGTGTTTTTGGATCAAGTAGGTCTCAAGCCAGTAATACTGCACGGAGCTGGACCGATGATCTCAGAAGCCCTGGAGAAAGATGGCATTGAATTTTCATTTGTAGATGGCCAAAGAGTTACCTCTGATGAAGTAAGAAATGTTGCTATAGAAGTCTTTCATTCAACAAATCAAACCATTGTTGATGCTTTAGAATCTCAGGGCGCAAAAGCTCAAGGATTGGTCTCAGATGTTTTTCAATGCAATAAAGCCAAACCTGAGCTAGGGTTAGTTGGTGAAATTAATGCTGTGAATGTAGAACGCGTAAACAGTATTCTTGAATCAGACATAATTCCTGTCATAGCACCCATGGGTTATGAAGGTGAAGAGATTTTAAATATCAATGCTGATATAGCCACTGTTGAGCTTGTGAAGGCAATTAATCCTTATAAGGTAATTTTCTTATCGGAAACAGGCGGAATTTTTAATGAAACAGATCAACTCATTGAAACAATTAACCTAGTTTTAGAGTATGAAGACTTAATGCAACAAGAATGGTTGCATTCAGGAATGAAACTAAAGCTAGAGCAAATAAAAATTCTATTGGATCATCTTCCTAAGACATCTTCTGTTTCTATTGCTCAACCCATTAACCTCCCAAAAGAACTATTTACAGACTCTGGATCAGGAACCCTTGTAAAGCATGGGTACAGCATTAATAAGCATTCATTGCCAGATCAAGATATAGAAGATCAATTCAAGGTAATAATTGAGTCCTCATTTAATGGCTCTTTAATAGAAAATTTTTTTGATCAATCAGATGATTTAAGTATTTTTATGACCTCATGTAAAAGAGCAACAATTGCAATTTCTACAGCATTTGTCGTACCTTACATGGACAAGTTTGGTGTTATCCCCGAAGCTAAAGGCGAGGGCTTGGGAGCTGGTATCTGGCACGAGATGCGCAAAGCTTATCCTCAAGTTTTTTGGCGATCACGGGCTAATAACCCAATCAATAAATTTTATACCTCAATTTGTGAAGGTTGCCAAAAACAAGATGAATGGCATATCTTTTGGATTGGCATTTCTGATTATGGGGTTTTAAAAGATTGCATTGAATATGCTTTAGCTAAACCCAAGAGTGTGACCTAGATGAAAATTAAAAATATAGGCTTAATTGGCGGAAGAGGGTATGTGGGTCAGGAGATTTTAGCTTTGCTTTCTGAGCACCAATCCATTGAAGTAACCTCAGTTTTTTCTTCCAGCATGAAAGGTGAGTTAGTTAGTGGCTATCCAAAAAACCCTTCTCTGAAATATTCAGATATCAACATTGATAATTTAAATTTAACCAATGAGGATGCATTTATTCTTGCCCTTCCTGACGGCCAGGCACAACCTTATGTTGATGTCATCATTAAGCATAACCCTAATGCATTTATCATTGATTTAAGCTCAGATCATCGTTTTGATAGTAATTGGCAGTACAGAGTCCCAGAAATCTTTGATCCCATAAATTCTCGTTTAATAAGCAATCCTGGCTGCTATTCAACTGCTATGCAATTTATGCTTTTTCCTCTGGCTAACTTACTTGAAGGATATGTCAACTTCTTTGGAATTTCTGGTTATAGCGGAGCCGGAGCCTCACCTAATCCCCGAAATAACACTAAACTTTTAAAAGAAAATATTCTTGCATATTCTCTTGTTGGTCATAAGCATGAAGAAGAAGTTAAGAAATACTCTTACCCTGCTATATTTTTCTCCCCTCATGTTGCAGAATTCTTTCGAGGAATATTAATTACAGGAAATTTCTCACTCGTAGACTCAACTTCTCCTGAAATAATAATCAAACGATTTAGAGACTTCTATAAAGACCATAAATTGATTTATATTCAAGATGAAGCCCCTCATTTGCAGCAAGTTCGAGGAACTTCAAATGTTATTATTGGTGGCTTTGAGGTTAATCCAGAGACCAATAGACTGACTTTTTGCTGCGTAATTGATAACCTGCTAAAAGGGGCAGCAACTCAAGCGATACAAAATCTAAATAGTGCATTTGGATGGAATGACAATCTAGGAATTATTATAGAATGAAAATTTGGAATAAAAATACGAAAACCAACAACTCTGCCATTGATACATTTTTATCTGGAGAGGATATTATTCTAGATCAAGAGCTTTTTCTCTATGACATTGAAGCCTCCATAGCACACGCTGAGGAACTCAAGGCAATAGATATTCTTAGCGCTACTGAATTTAAAAAAATGGTCTCAGCCTTAAAAAAACTTGCGAAACTATTTCTAAACAAAAAATTTAAGCTAACAAAAAAATATGAAGATTGTCACTCAGCAATAGAAGATCATTTAATTAAAGAATTAGGGGATTTGGGTAAAAAAATTCATACCGGTAGAAGCCGCAATGACCAAGTATTAGTTGCTATGCGTCTATATGCCAGGGATCATCTTGATAACATTCAAACATTAAATCTCAAGATTGCTAAATCTTTTCTTGATAAGGCATCTAAATATTCCTCAGATGTTATGCCGGGTTACACTCATTTGCAAAGAGCCATGCCATCAACTTGGGGCTTATGGTTTGGAGCTTTTGCAGAATCCTTTATGGACAATGCTGAATTGCTTTCTAACACCCAGTCTTGGATAAATTTAAATCCATTGGGTACGGCAGCTGGTTATGGAGTTAACTTACCTATCAAGAGAGACATAAGTACAAAAAAATTACAATTTAAAAGAAAACAGCTCAATAGTCTTTACGTTCAAAACAGCAGAGGAAAATTTGAATTAGAGCTTTTAGGTGCTCTCAAACAACCTATGTTGGATTTACGAAAATTTTCTTGGGACGTTAGTATCTTTATGACGCAGGAATTTAATCTTTTGACTATGAGCTCTCAATACTTAACAGGCTCATCTATGATGCCCAACAAATCAAACCCAGATGTCATTGAGCTTATGCGTTCAAGTTACTCCATAGTTGCAGGCCACTACTCAGAGTTAGAAAATCTAATCTCATTGCCAAGTGGATATCATAGAGATTTGCAGCTAACTAAGCGCTCATTGATCCACTCACTTAATTCTGTTACCCAATCCCTGGCATTACTGCCTGATTTAATTAATTCCATAAAAATTAATAAATTACAATCCAAAGCTTTTATTGATGAGAATATGAAGATGACAGATCAGGCTTATGACTTAGTTCAATCCGGCATGCCCTTCAGAGATGCTTATATGATGGTCAAGGATAATCAAGATATGGATGCAAGTCCTGTGAAGAAATCAAAAAATCTGGCCTCAGCCGGCTCACCATTTAATTTAGAACTCAATCTATTGACATCAAGATTAAAAAAACTATTAAAGCCTTAGCTTGCTTTTGCTTTTCATTTTTTAATATGAGAGTATTAAGGGAGAATGAATAGGGCTATCAGAATTCAAAAATCTGAAGCAGCTAGGAATAAACGTCATGCAAAACGTGATTTAGCTTCTAAAAAACTTCTTAATGAGTATGCTCGATTAAGAAAGTTAAAAAAAAGCAAGTAACTGGCAGCTTCGTAAAATTATATGCATTCCTTAGTGCAGGGCTATTTTTTAACTTAAATATGCTTGCAAATCAGCCTCTTGAACCTTTTAATACCTCTATGACTGAAACAAAAAAATTTTTAGAAAAATGGTATAAAGCCTATAGATCTGATGATCCTAAATTTCTCGATGAAATATTAGATGAGTTCGTTATCTTCTCTTCGCCCATTGTCTTTAAGCCTATAGAAGGCAAAGAAATGACAAAGCTCTATTTAATGGGTGCTGGCAAAACTTTTAACATGGATAAGTTTGCATATGTGCGCGAGGTAATTGATGGCTTGGATGTTATCTTGGAGTTTGAAACATACATAGATAATATTTCAGTCAATGGAGTTGATATGATTCGATGGAACACTGAAGGCAAGATTATTGATTTTAAAGTCATGGTCAGACCCTTACAAGCTATAAATAAGCTCCAAATAAAAATGTCGGAGTCTTTAGACAGCCTTCAGAAAAAGTAGCTAAAATCTATTAACCCGATCAGAAAGTTTTAAACAAGGAGGTCAAAATGCCAGATATCAACCAAACAGGCAGTTGCTTATGCGGCAACATCCAATACAATTTTAATCAATCCAAAGCTCTCTCAGCCCATCATTGCCATTGCATAGACTGTCAAAAATCTACTGGCAGTGGTAAAGCTACTATAGTAATAATTCCTGAAGATGAATTATCCATAACCGGAAATCTAAAATTTTATTCTGTCACCGGCTCACAGGGCTCTCAAATTAATCGAGGCTTTTGTCAAAACTGTGGCTCACCTGTGATTAGTTTTATGAAAGAAAACCCAGGCATGAAGTTTATAAAAGCAGGCACTTTGAACGATTCATCGTGGCTAACTATTGCCTCTAACTTCTGGAGTTCAACTGCTAATAACTGGTCTCCAATCCAAGACGAGGTTGAGACTTTTACCCACAATCCAGATTTAGGATAAAGCACTTAATATTTCCTTGAGTTGATCATGTCTTAGATGTATATTGGCTCTTCAAAAATTTATAATTCAAATGAAAAACTTACTTTTTCCAATACTATTTCTTGCTATAACAACAGGATGTGCCTCAAATCCTGAGCAGTTGTCTGATCAAGTTCAATCTAATGAAGAAGAAAGCGAAAAGATTTGCAGGTATGAAAAAGTTGTAGGAACAAGAATACCTGAAAGGTTTTGTTATACGAAAGAAGAATTAGAGCGGTTAGAAGAAGCCAGTCAAAAAATGCTTGAAAAAGAGCAACGCATGGGAGAGAGAAGGCAAACCCAAGAAACTTTGGGCAACTCGAATCCTGGATAAAGAAGCTAACGATTTTCATCTATATTAGCTTTGAATGTTTATAAAATCAGTTTGCCAAAGAATGCAAAGGATAGCTCATCCCCTTCACTACTGTTCCAATAACTGTAATGTCTTTAATGTCAGTAATTGGTACCGTTAAAGGATTTTTTTGAAGAATAGTAAAATTTGCATATTTACCTATTTCAATAGACCCATACATTTTCTCTAATCGTAGAACGTAAGCTGAATTTATTGTGACACCCTTCAATGCTTCTAGGGCCGAGATTCTTTGTTCAGGTCCAGCTACCTTATTGGCAAAATTTGTTCTATTAACCGCTGAATGCATTAACTGTAGCGGAGAAGCTGGCGCCATTGGCATATCAGAATGAAGAGACACAACAATGTTCTCTCTAACCACGTCTCCTAATCTGACCATTTCCTGTGATCTCTCATAGCCCACCCCTTGGCGGCTATATAAATCTGATAATGCTGTTACATAATAGGGGTTTGCGCTAACAACAACACCCAAATCTTTCATCCTTTTGAGTTGGTCTTTTGCGGAATAGCCAAAATGAACAACTGTCGTCCGATGATCTTGTCTAGGGTTATTAATTAAGTTTTCTTCTAAATTGTTTAACAATCTATCCAATGCAGCATCTCCATTTTGATGAACATGAATTTGATAATTCGCATCCCAAAAAAGTTTAAATAGTTCCTTGTAGTTTTTGCTGTCCATTAACCAGGATCCCTGATGATTATCTATATAGCCCTCTCTCATCATCATATTTTGGGAGTACATAGCCCCATCTGTAAAAAGCTTTATGTGATTAGGTAAAAACTGAACTTTTCCTGCCCCCCAAGTGGTTTGTTCTTTGGCAGCATCAAGAATCTCACTTAAATCAAATTGCTCGGAAAGATTTAGCCCGCTCGGAAAAAAATATGACTCAAAGGGAGTATCTAAACTCCCCAGGGTATAGTTTTTTGCCATTTGAATTTCCTGGCTGTACATTGAACCTGGATTGCCAATGACAGTAATGCCATTGGCATGAATGTAATCTTTTGTTTTTTGAAGACCTAGTATTAATTTTTTAGGAGCTGCTAACACAGCCATTAAATTAGGTAAAACAACAATAGCTCCTCTTTCGGAAAAATGGCCCTCTTCGAAATTTACTAAATGCTTTTCTTCCTCAAGATCTGGAAATGCATTGCGACTAATTCCCAATAATTTCATCGCCGGTGTATTTAAAATAAATTCATGAAAAGATCGATGCACAACAATAATTGGTCTGATCATAGAAATATTATCTAAATCATTTTTAGTTAAGCGGCCATGAAAATAATGATGAAACCCCCAAGAGACTAATGGTTGATCGCTTGGGTGGTTTGCCTCAACTTCACTTAGCCTATTCAAATAATCTTTCCTATTTTTAACGCCCTTAGAGATTTTTTCCTGCAGGACCCAATCATCAATAGCAATAATCTCAGAATTCATTGTCACGGCAGCCAAAAAAGGGTGAATATGGTGCTCAATAAAACCAGGGACAATTACATGGTCCTGATAATCAAGAACAACATCCGCATCAGGATAGGATGTTGATAATATTTCTGCAGAACCAACATCAATAATTTTTGAGTTCTGCACTGCTACTGCCTCTACCTCATCATTTTTTGTATTGAGCGTAATTATCTGATTGGCAACATAAATCTTAATTGCTTGCTCTTCCTCAGAGGCAATTAAAGGCGAGGTAAAAACAAAGATGAATATAAAAAGATATGAGTGTATTTTGCGCATATTTTATTAAATCCTAATAAAAATAAATATCAAGCTTAAACAAAACTAGCCTACATAAAGATAGGAGATTTGTGCTTGAACGCTGCATCTCTTGGATGTATATTCATAATAGCAGGTAGATAGTTGCTTAGAACTCTTCTGTCAGAGGAGAACTTCAAAAGTTTTCAAAGTTTTCAAATTGGGTAATACTGGTTATATGAAAACATTCATCCTCATCGCAGCCACCTTTTTCATAATCAATATCTATGCATTACCTCAATGTCCATCCGACACATCTGCAAGATGGCATAACTGTTTTGGCACTTTCACTCTTGCCAGTGGAGACAAATACGTT
>Ga0209035_10000061_pt1 | contig 38145 bp, 38 predicted proteins | sample MarorgKNORR_S2LV_6_FD_188220 | JGI IMG/M metagenome (GOLD analysis project Ga0209035, IMG submission 188220) | Marine microbial communities from the Southern Atlantic Ocean, analyzing organic carbon cycling - AAIW_A/KNORR_S2/LV (SPAdes) (version 2) | ecosystem: Environmental > Aquatic > Marine... | reverse complement strand
CTTTTAAAAGAATTAATCAAAGCCCTCTGGGAGCTGGACCAATTGGAGGAACTAGCATTACAATTGATAGACATAGCACTGCAAAAATGTTGGGTTTTGACGGTGTTGTTGAAAATTCTATTGATGCGACTAGTACGCGTGATTTTGTTGCAGAGTATGTTGCAATGGTTTCAATTTTAATGACTAACTTAAGTAGAATTTCTGAAGATTTTATTATTTGGTCTACGTCTGAATTTTCTTTTATTGAATTATCTGATGAGTTTACATCACCTTCAAGTGTAATGCCTCAAAAAAAGAATCCCGATATTTTAGAACTAACTCGAGGTAAGACTGCAGAAATTATTGGAAATCTTACTGCGATTTTAACTACTATCAAAGGTTTAGCTTCCGGATATGGGCGTGACTTACAACAAATAAAATCCTCTATCTGGTCCACATCAAAAATATCTATCAGTGCATTATTAATTATAAAATCAATTGTTCTAACTATGAAAGTAAATACAAAACAAATGAAGAAAGTAACAGAATCTAGTAATTTAATTGCCTTGGATATAGCTGAGAAATTAGTTCAAGAAGGAATTCCGTTTAGAGTAACTCATAAAATTTCAGGCGTTTTGGTTCAATTGGCACATAATTCAAAAAAACCTATTTCAAAATTAACTATTTTAGAAATAAAAAAATCTGTAGAAGGAACTACTGTAGATCCTAAAATTGTATCTGAGATTATTTCTACTACTAGTGTTGTTTCTTCTTTAAAAGATCGAAAATCGTTTGGTTCTTCTGGATATGATGAACAAAAAAGAATGATTTCTGATAGAACTCAGAAAATTAGTATTTGGAGATCAAATATGTCTGAAAGAGACAATAAAATCAAATCCTCCATCGATGAACTTCAAAAATTAGTTAATGAAATTATTTAATGAATAAAGTGGAAAGCGGGTCTAGAGGGATTCGGACCCTCGACAACCGGATTAAAAGTCCGGTGCGCTACCTGGCTGCGCCATAAACCCACACAAAAAATATTGAACCTGTATAATTTAGCCTTTTACAAATCTATGTGTTATGACAGAAACTTTTAATCTGGGATCTTGGTTCATACAACTAGTGCCCTTGTAGTATAGTCCGGTCTAGAATTCGACCCTGTCACGGTTGAGACGCGTGTTCAAATCCCGCCGAGGGCGCCATTATTTTCAATTTTTAAAGCGATCATTATTTATTTTCAATTTTAGAATGTCCCTAAAATCCTCATACAATAATATTAAAATTCAGGCAATTTCAGGTGAATTTGTTGTCTGAAGAAAAAAAAGAGTCTGAAGTAGAAGTAAAAACTACTGAAAATTCTGTATCTGAAAAAACATCCGTTGAAGATACTAAAAATACTGAAGATGCAAAAATAGAGGCAGAATCTAAAGCAGCTCAAGAAGCAGCGTCTAAGGTAGAGGCAAATTCAAAAGCAGTTGCTGAAGCAGAAGTTGCAGTACAATTAGCTCTTGAAAAAGCAAATGCAGCAAGAGCAGAATTAGAAATATCTGCAGAAGAAGAATACAAAGCAATTGCTGCTGAAGTTAAAGCTGATACTGCAAAAAAATCCGATTTTACATTCAAACGAAAAGGTGAAGAAATTTTTAGACGAGAAATGGGTGAACCTGAATTTTGGTTAGATAAAAAAGATAGATTTCCAAGACCAATCCTTACACAAGATCAACAGGAATCTATTACAAGAGTTGCAGAAACCCCTCAAGATCAAACTCCAAAATATGATCCGCAACATATTCTTAGTCCTGAACATAACGGTGTTTCAAATTATGAAAATGGTGTAAATTCTTTCTTGGATGAATTAAAATCTAAACTTACTACACAAAAAAGTGATCCTGAATCAACTAAGCAAGAAATACTTGCAACAGAAAATGAGATTACTTATCTAGAATCAATACATGAAAATTACCATATTGGAATGAATGTCTTCCGAACAGCAAAAGGTGGACGGGATAAGATTAGCGCATAATTAGGTGATATGATATGGATCACGTAATTTTTGATGTAATGAATACGAGAGTAACTTTCAAGAATCTCCCCATACATGAATTATCTAAATTTGCTTTCAAAGATGTCGGTGTTGCATGTGAAGCATTTAAGAAAATTCCTGGTGTTGATGAATGTATTATTATTCAGACTGCCAGCAGAATTGAAATTTTTACAGTAAGTAATACTGAAAATATTGATTCTCCTGATGCACGAAGAGCTGAAGGTAAATCTTTGATTTTAAATCAAGTTAAAAATACATGGATCTCATTAACCACATTAGACGAAATTGATGTTGATCATTTTGATCAAACTATTGAAGTTTACAAAAGTGATGATGTATATCTTAATCTTCTACGCTTAGGATCTGGGATAGACTCATTTGTTGTTGGTAAACAGGAAGTTTTTGACGAAATAGTTCAATCATTGGCTCATGCTAAATCTGCAGGTACTTCCGGAAATATTCTCAATAAATTATTTGAAAATGTAATTCGACTATCTACTCGAATGAGAGATACCACTGGAATTGCAAAAGACGTTATTTCGCTTGGAGACATCGCAGTAAAACTAGTTGATGAAAAAGCTGGATTAGATTCAAAGAAAAAAATATTGTTAATCGGTACTGGTAATTCTGCTGCTCTAGTTGCTAAATGTCTTAATAAAAAAGAATTTTCTTATGACATTACAAGTAGAACTTTAGAGCGTGCAACTGGATTTAGTACTATTGTTGGTGGAAATCCTATAGATTTTGACGATGCTTTATCTACTTTTGATAAATATGATATTATTTTTGTTGCAACAACGTCTGATTATTTCCTAATTACATTTGAAAGAATTCGACTTGTAATGGAGGCAAAGAAGAAAGGTAAAGGTACATTGATTTTAGATTTATCTGATCCAAGAACTGTGGATGAAGGAATTTCTGCTTTACCTGGAATTAAGTTGTTATTTAGAGATCAAATTGCTGAAATTTATGAAGAAAGTGTAAAAGATAGAATTACAATTGTTCCTGCAGTTGAAAAAATTATAGAAAAAGAATTACCTGTATTGTCTGCTAGAATGAAAAGATTGGATGCTTAGTTTTCTATTATCTTTGTTTTCTTAATAGAAATTGCATTACTGCTTCTTTTGAATAATCAATTCCATGAACCTCTTCGGTATGTACTCTAAAATCTTCTATTACTTTTTCTTGTTCCCCCTCTACTTTAAAATCACATTGAAAACCATAATTATTACACTTTAGTTCTGGCATATTTTGATGAAAATAATATCCGTATAAAAATTAAGGTACTTTTAATTTAATAGTGCTATGAATGAAAAGTAATTTTTATCCGTAGGATTCGTATTTAATTCCAAAACTACCATCAGATTTCTTTTCATGTTCTGTGACAAAACCTTTAGAATCCAAGTTTTCTATTACACCATCAATTGTTCCTTGATACCCACAAATGTAGATAATTGAATTCTCTGGTGTCAATTCCTCTCCTACCATTTCCTCTATTGGAGATAAGCCTGTTTTTTTATCTGCTTTAAAAAATGATTCAACTCTACCCACGTGACCGTTCCAAGATCTATTGAAGAATTCTTTTGGTCTACTGATTGCTGCCCTATATCTGAAATTCCATTTGTCTCTTCCATTTTTTTCACTTTCCAATTCCATATCTGTTAAAAGACGTTTGTAACTTAATTCATCCACATAACTTGCTCCGTGTAAAACTATGACTTCTCTACTATCCTTTGTATCCTGGAAGTGTTTTGCAAATGCAACAAATGGAGCTAAACCTGTTCCACCTCCTACACAAATTACTCTTCTATTGTCTTCTTTACCGTTGTGTAATTTATCGCTAATTAGTAATGCTGCTCCAGTTGGATCTCCAAGGGTAACTTCGTCTCCGACACTGAGATAAAATAATTCAGTTGTTACGCGACCTGGAAGTGGTTTTCTAACCCATCTGATTACAAATTCAAAATAATCTCTATTTTCAGCATGTGATGCAATTGAGTATGCTCTTCTAACTACTTTTTTTTCTGCTGGAATTGGAAGACCAATTGTTAAAAATTGTCCCGTTTCATATTCTGGCATTCCGTTCTCAGGAACTAATCGTATGATTACTAGATCTTCTTTTAGTAACTCTCTGTAGACAACTTTTGCCTTCATTTCAGATACCATACAACGAGCTTTATCGTTACTTTGGTTAAATATATTTCTCTTACAAACTAATTGTGAAAATTTGATAAATTGTATAATTCTAATTAATTTGTGACATTATTTCGTCAAGAATTTTTTGATTTGCTGCGGCAATGAATGAGACTCTTGTATCATAACTTAGATCTGCATCTAGTGGATTCAAATTTGCATCTAATAGTAAACCTCCTGCCTCCTTAACAATAATGCATCCGGCAGCAATGTCTTGAATTCTAATTTTATCTCTAAAGTCAATAAAAATGTCCATTACACCTCTAGCAAATAATGCCATTTCTAATGCATTAGCACCAAAATGTCTCGTATGGTTGTGATTTTGAAATATTGGAATCATTCGTTTCATTAATTCATTTGAACCTCCAGATGTGTTAATTCCAACTATTTTGTAAACTGGTTCTTTTTGTTGAACTTTAATTCGTTTTTCATTAAAAAATGCACCCTTATCTTTTGAAGCCCAATACATATCCCCATTTGTTAAATCTGTTATTACCCCATCTGTAATTGAACTGAGTTTATTTTCTGTTGCAAATGCTAACGAACTACAAAAAAATGGTACACCACGTACTGCATTAGCAGAACCATCAATTGCATCCATTATGATGTAGCCTTTTGGATTGTCTGATAATTCTACTCTTCCACATTCTTCCCCTAGCACAACACATTCAAAATTAATTTTTTTGAGATAATCTAAAACTGTTTTTTCCGCAATAATGTCTATGTTTCGTGAAATATCTCCACCTGCACCTCTTCCAAAATCCCCTGCAGCATCTTCTGTTCCTGCAAGATCTTTTACATTCTGATAAATTTGATTTGATGCTTCACGAAGAATTTCTACAATTTCCACAAAAAATAATTCTCTGTTCGTAATTTAAGTGAAGAAAATTTTTGTATTGAAAGCATAAATAACAACAAATAAGATCGTGTTTGTGAGTGGAAAAGACGAATCACTTTTTAGTAAAAGTGCTTTGATGGGAACTAAACCTGGAAAACAAATCATAAAACAAGGTTTATTCAAATCAAAAGGATTCAAGCAGTTCAATCAATACAAGCAAGAAGCTGAAGATACATTCCCTGCATTTGCCCAAAGATTTGCAAAAAACCTTTTTGATCAAATTAATGCTGATAACTCTCCTAATACAACTCAACAGCAATTTGCAGAAGAAGTTGGTTCTACAGAAATTATTTTAAATGCATCTGAAATTGAGCCTATAAAATCCAAATTACAAGATTTTGATACTTTACATGATAGGGTTCTTAGAATTTTAAATTCAAATTTTGTTAAAATGACATTCCCTGTTTTTAATGGTCTTTTTGATGCATCTACAGATTATTTTAAAGATGAAAAAAGCACTACTATGAGAGAAGACATTGTTGATGGTCATATCATTGCAATTGATCTTAGTGAGCCCATGGATAGAATTGTAGACAAAGACGAAGATTTAGAATATTTAGACGATTACAAATTAATGAATCCGTATATCTTGAAACTTGCTAGAGAAAAAATTTCCAAGGGCGGTGAGGACGTACTCAAAGAATTTGAAGAAGGTTTCAAACAAGCAAGAATTGGCCAATATCTTGATACAAAATTAAAAGATAAACCTACGGAGATTACCGAGGAAGAATTAGTTGAAAGTTACAAAAAATATCGTTCTGTAATGGGAACTGCTGGTAGAAACATGGCCTTGAATCGTGCACCTTTAGCTGATATCTTTTACACTGGAATGGCAAAAGCAGCTGAATCTGTTGGATGCGGCAATGAAATTGAAGACAGTATTAGAGACAGAGCTGCAAAAATCCCTTCTTGGCCATTATTTTATTCATTAAAAATGAATGATGCAAAAAGTGGATTTGAAGAAACAATGAACCATAGTGAATCATATCTAAGTGAAGCAAGAACTGCACTTGAAAAATTACCTGACAATTTTTCACATACAAAGTTTTTAGAATTTCTATTTCTTACTGTTGAACATTATAACCAATTTTGGTATAAAAAATTACAACAAGAAAATATCTGGTCAGATTTAAACAAAAATCTTCCAAGTAAGTGATAAAATTGATGTGGTCTGAAAAATATCGGCCTCAGATTATTTCTGATATGGTTGGTAATGAGGAACCTCGTGCAACCATAATGGAATGGTTTGCAAAATGGAAAAAAGGAACAAAACCTCTTTTGATAGTTGGGCCTCCTGGAATTGGAAAAACTACTATAGCATATCTTTTGGCTAAACAATTTGGTTATGATTTGATTGGTCTTAATGCGAGTGATGTTAGAAGTAAATCTCAAATTAATGAAATTCTTATGCCTGTTCTGGGCAACGTTAGTGTTTTAGGCACTCCTATGATCTTTATTGATGAGGTTGATGGTATTCATGGCCGTGGGGATTATGGCGGAGCTGCAGCACTTGTTGATATTTTGAAAAAACCAAATGTACCTATTTTACTTGCTGCAAATTTTGACGATTCAGATAAAATGAAGAGTATTAAAAAAGTAACAACAACAATCTCTTTTAAAAAAATACCTCCACGTCTTTTGCGTGTTTACCTAGATAATATTTTAAAAAAAGAAAATACAAAACTAAGTCCTGGCTCATTAATCAAAGTTATTGATAAATCTCAAGGTGATATTCGTTCCATGATTAATCTAACACAGTCTCTGCTAACTGGATTTAATCCTCCGACAGAAACTTCTTTTGAGAGTATCAATATTGAGGATGGCATAAACGCATTTTTCAAAGCAAATTCTATTCAAGAAGCTAGAGGTGTTTTATATTCAATACAAATTGCTCCTAGAGATAAAATTAATGCATTTTATTCTAGTATAGTAACTAGTGATCTAGATAGTGCTACACTTGCAAAATATTTACAAGTTATTTCAAATGCTGATATGCTACTTGGAAAAATTATGAAAACTCAAAATTGGAGATTACTACGTTATCTTAATGACATTTTAATTAATTTATATCAAAAAGATGACCGTATACGATATTCCAAATATAATTTATCCTGGCCTTTACTAAATAGAATTCGTTGGGATGGTGCAAAAATTAAATCATTATCTTCTATAATGGCAACAAAACTACATCTTTCTTCTAGTGCATTTGTAACATTATGCTTGCCTTACCTTTTATTTTGTATTAAAAACAAAACTTTGGAATTAGAACTGGAGGAAACTTTTGGTGCTATTATTGATAAGGAGATTGAATTGCTACAATGAGTTGGATAAAAATTCCAATGAAATTTCCAGGAACATGCATTGTCTGTAACGATAAAATTGAAATCAATGAAATTGGACTCTGGTCAAAAGGATCTGGTGTTAAACATGAAAAATGTGCCCAAACCAATGAATTGAAATGCATTGTTTGTGGTTCTTCTGCTGGATGTTCTCAGTGTGAATTTCAAGATATTTGTGATATTCCAAATGTATCCCAATTATGCATATGTAGGAAATGTGGTGATGAAAAGAATGCTTTTGATTCATATCAAAAATCATCTAAAAAAAAATTTTCTATTCTAAACTCTTAATTTTTTACAATAATTTACAATCTCTGCTATTTCAATCAAAATTAATATAGAGAAAAAATCTGTTTTTAGATCACCATTATGCATTCTGAAAAGATTGACGAGTATACTAAAAATAATAACATATCATTACAAGGAGGCGGTCAAGATCGCATTAGTGCTCAGCACGAGAAGGGTAAACTAACTGCTCGTGAAAGAATTGATCTTTTACTTGATGCAGGCACTTTTGTTGAAATTGATCCACTCACAACTCATCATTACCATGAATATGACATGCAAAAAAAGAAATTTTTTACTGATGGCGTAGTTGGTGGTTATGGAAACGTCTCTGGAAGACAAATTTTTGTCTATGCTTATGATTTCACTGTTCTAGGTGGAACATTAAGTCAGATGGGGGCTAAAAAAATTACTAAATTAATGGATCATGCTTTAAACACAGGTTGTCCAATTATTGGCATTATGGATTCTGGCGGTGCTAGAATTCAAGAAGGAATTATGAGTCTTGATGGATTCGCAGATATCTTTTATCATAACCAATTAGCTTCTGGAGTAATTCCACAAATTACTGCAAGTGTAGGTCCTTCCGCAGGTGGTTCTGTATACTCTCCCGCAATGACTGATTTTGTTATTATGGTTGATAAAATTGCAAGTATGTTTGTCACTGGACCTGATGTTGTTAAAACTGTATTAGGCGAAGAAATTTCATCTGATGAACTTGGTGGCGCCATGACGCATGGTTCAAAAAGTGGGGTTGCCCATTTTGTTGCAGAAAATGAATATCAATGCATGGATTACATTAAAAAATTAATTTCCTTCTTACCACAAAATAATTCTGAACAACCACCTAAACTTACAACTGATGATGATCCGAATAGATTGGATCATAATCTAATTAATATAATTCCTGAAAATGCTTTGCAACCTTATGATATGAAAGAAATTATTCATTCCATTGTTGACAACCATGAATTTTTTGAAGTTCATGAATTATTTGCATCAAATATTATAGTTGGATATTGTAGATTAAATGGAAATGTTGTTGGAATTATTGCCAATCAACCAATGCATCTTGCAGGTGCACTAGATATTGATTCATCAAACAAGGCATCACGTTTTATTCGATTCTGTGACGCATTTAATATTCCAATAATTACTTTAGTAGACACACCTGGTTACATGCCCGGTTCTAATCAAGAGCATGATGGAATCATTAGACATGGAAGTAAACTTCTTTATGCATATTGTGAAGCAACTGTACCAAGAATTACATTAGTTATTGGTAAAGCATATGGTGGCGCATACATTGCAATGGGAAGTAAAAATCTTAGAACTGATGTAAACTATGCATGGCCAACTGCTAGATGTGCTGTATTGGGCGGAGAGGCAGCTGTAAAAATTATGAATAGAAAAGATCTTGCTGCTTCTGATAACCCTGAATCTCTTAAAAAAGAATTAATGGATGAATATACGGGGAAATTTGAAAATCCTTACGTTGCTGCATCTCATGGAACTGTTGATAATGTAATTGATCCTGCTGAAACAAGACCTATGTTAATTAAAGCACTTGAGATGCTTGCAAACAAAAGATCTAAACAATTACCTAGAAAACATGGGAATATCAATTTGTGATTAATGATGATTGAAAAAGTACTTATCGCTAACAGGGGAGAAATTGCTTTACGTGTAATTAGAACTTGTAAAGCACTTGGAATTAAAACAGTTGCAGTTTATTCTGATGAAGATCGTAATTCAATGCATGTTAAACAAGCATCTGAATCATATCATATTGGTGAGGCAGCTCCTGCTAAATCATATCTTAATCAAGAAAAAATTCTAGATGTAATGCTATCATCTGGTGCAGATTCAGTTCATCCTGGATACGGTTTTCTGTCTGAAAATGATGATTTTGCAAGCCTTTGTGAAAAAAATAAAATTATTTTTATTGGTCCATCCGCTGATTCGATGAATCTTTGTGGTGATAAAATGAAATGTAAAGCTGCAATGTTAAAAGCACAAGTTCCAACTGTTCCTGGAAGTCCTGGTTTAGTTAAGGATGCAGATGATGCAGAAAAAATTGCTAATGGTATCGGATACCCTGTAATGTTGAAATCTGTTTATGGTGGAGGAGGTCGTGGAATTAGAATTGTAACTAATGATAAAGAATTACGTGATGGTTTTGAGTCTGTAACTGGAGAATCTATTGCAGCCGTAGGAAAATCTGCAATACTTGTTGAAAAATATTTAGAAAAAACACGACATATTGAATATCAATTTGCTAGGGACATACAAGGTAATGCTGTTCATATATTTGAAAGAGAATGTTCTATTCAAAGACGTAATCAAAAATTAATTGAACAAACTCCTTCTCCAATTGTTGATGAAGAAACAAGAGCACGTATTGGCGAATTAGTTTGTAATGCTGCACATGCCGTTGATTATACTAATTTAGGTACTGCCGAATTTCTAAGAGCTGATAATGGTGAATTTTATTTTATTGAAATTAATGCTAGATTGCAAGTGGAACACCCTATTACTGAATTTGTGTCTGGATTAGATTTAGTTAAACTACAATTAGACATTGCAAATGGTGAGCCAATTCCTTTCAAGCAAAATGAACTAAAAATGAATGGATATGCAATTGAGTGTAGAATTAATGCTGAAGATACCTTCTTGGATTTTGCTCCTTCAACTGGACCTGTTCCGGATGTGACTATTCCTGCAGGACCAAGTGTTAGATGTGATACGTATCTTTATCCTGGTTGTACCGTTTCACCATTTTATGATTCACTTATGGCAAAACTCGTTACATGGGGTCAGACTTTTGAAGAATCAAGAACTAGAATGCTTTCTGCATTAAATGACTTTTACATAGAAGGCGTTGAAACCTCTATTCCTTTGTATAAGACAATTTTAAATTCTGATGAATACAAAAATGGTGATCTTTCCACTGATTTCTTAAAACGTTATGATATGATTGATAGGTTAAGTGAAGATCTTAAGGAAGAAAAAGAAAATAAAAGCGAAGCAGCTTTAGCAGCCGCAATTATTCACTCTGAATACTTTAAGAGTCGTGTACAAAATACTACTAACCATAATTCTAATTGGAAAAATAAACTGGATTGATGATATGACAAATTACAAAATACAAGATATTGAAAAATCATTTGATGGACATATAGTAAAAAACCTTGGAAATAATAATTTTATAATTAAAATTAATGACAATGAACATGAACTAAAAATTATTACTATGAGTTCAAACAAAATTGAATTTATTTTAAATCAAACATATCATAGGGCAAAATATCTTGATCAATCTACAAACGAAATGAATATTGTGATTGACAATGTTCCAATGACAATTAATTTACATACTCATTTTGACAAAATTGTTTACAAAAATTCTGGCGGCGGAGGTTCTGGTTCAATACAAGTAGGATTAAAAAGCCAAATTCCTGGAAAGATAGTTTCAATTTCAGTCGCAGATGGAGATTCTGTACAGAAAGGTGATGTTGTTTGTACCTTGGAATCTATGAAAATGCAAGTTCAGATTAAAGCACACAAAGATGGAGTTGTAAATTCTATTAAAGTTAAAGAAACTGGAACTGTTGCTAAAGGCGATATAATTGCAAATATAGAATAAAAAAATTATTTATTTTAAAAAGTTTTTAATTTCTTCATAATTTGGTTCTTTTAGTGGATCTTCTGAAACCCACTTGTAACCAATTTTACCGTCTTCCATAATTATGAATACTGAACGTTTTGCAGCATTGTAATCTTTGATGTGTAGCAAATCTTTAAGCAAAATATCATATTCTTTGATTGTTTTACTGGTATAATCCCCTAATAATGGAAAATTGAAGTTATTTTTTTCTGAAAATGCTTTATTTGCAAATGGTCCGTCATTACTAATTGAAATTATTTGTGCACCCATATCTGATATTTCTTGCCATGAATCTCTGAAGGTACATAATTCCGCCTCACATACTGGTGAACTTGCTGCAACTATGAATGACAATACGATTTTTTTACCTTTGAATTCATCTAAAGTCCTTAATTTTAACTCTGTATCTGGAAGTTCAAAATTTGGAGCAATATCGCCTACATTTAATGACATAATCGAGATTTTACAATTATCCTATTAATTAGTTTACAAAAATTATGTTGATAAAAACTTGATCGGAAAAACGAGGCATACGTTATTATACAAAAATTGGAGATGGAAATTAAATTGGTCGGAGAAATAGCGGGCAATTATAGCACCGTAGTATTGATGTTTGGCTTTGCGATTGTGGCAATGGCACCTGCACTGATACTTTCACGTATGATTTCACCTCGTAAAAAAAGTAATCCTGTAAAATTTTTGCCAATGGAATGTGGTCAAGTTCCTACCGGTGAAGGAAGAACACATTTCATGATGCAGTATTATCCCTACATTTTGATGTTTGTTGTTTTTGACGTAATGGCAATTTTCATGTATGCTTGGGGTAGTACTCTTTTAGAACTTCCAAAGAGTGCAACTTTGCCTATGCTGGGATTTTTCGGAATAATGTTTGGTGCAATGGCATTTGCACTTTACCAATCAGGGAGAAGAAGAATATGGTAGTTATTTATAGAAATAATATTGATGAGGGTTGGGAATAGAATTGATTAAAGATTTAATGACACCAGAAAATGCAAATGTCTTCATTGGAAAGCTAGGGGATATTTTAGAAAAAGCCATCGATGCACCATTAGGTTATGCTATCAATTGGGGTAGAATTTGGTCCCTCTGGCCTGTACATATTGAAACAGCTTGCTGTAGTGTTGAGTTTGGTGCAGCATCAAGTCCTAGATATGATGTAGAAAGATTTGGTATCATTGAAGCATTTGGATCACTTAGACAGTGTGATCTAATTGTTGTTCAGGGAACTATCACGCGAAAAATGGCTCCTCGTCTTAGATTAGTTTATGATCAAATGCCAGAACCAAAGTATGTAATTGCTATGGGTGCTTGCGCAATTACTGGTGGTTTGTATTTTGATTCATACAATGTACTTCCAGGAATTGATGGTATTCTTCCAGTCGATGTGTATGTTCCAGGTTGTCCACCTAGACCTGAAACTCTCATACAAGGATGTATTTTGTTACAAGAAAAAATTAAGAGAATGAAAGCTAGGAAGTTTGTATGATGAGTACCAATACTGAACAAGTTACTATTGAAGAAAAACCAGCTGAAGAAAAACCAGCTGAAGAAAAACCAGCAGCAAAACCTGTGGCAAAACCAGCAGCAAAACCTGTGGCAAAACCAGCAGCAAAACCTGTGGCAAAACCAGCAGCAAAACCTGTGGAATTACCTGCATTTGAAAAAAATATTTCTGATAAAATTGTTGAAAAATTTGGTGATAAAATTGTGGTCTCATTTGTTAAAGAAAATCGTGTTGGAATTAATGTTGATAAAGAAAATGTTCATGATGTAGCAAAATTCATCCGTGATGAACTAAATTATGATCATGTAGAGTCCGTTTCAGGTGTAGATTATCCACAAGATAAAGAAATTGAAGTTGTTTATCATATTGGATCCTATTCTGATTCGTCACTCGCAAGTCAACTTATTGTTTTAGCAACTAGAGCTGAAAGAGAAGAAAACCCAATACCTGGAAAAGATGCAACCAAATTACCTACTCTTAGAGATATTTTCTACAGTGTAGAATTTCATGAAAGAGAGGTTTTTGAAATGTTTGGAGTTTACTTTACTGGTCATCCTGATAATAGACGATTACTTTTACCTGAAGACTGGGCAGATTTACCTCCTCTTAGAAAGGACTTTGCAATAAAGGGACGATAGAAATGACTAACGAATTTTTACCTCCTGGATTAGCACTCCAAAAAGCCGATGAGAGAATCATGACTCTTAATGTTGGACCACAACATCCTGGTTCCGGACATATGAGAATTATTGTACAAATTGATGGTGACTATATTGTTGCATGTGATCCTGATCCGGGTTATGTGCATCGTGGGGAAGAAAAAATGGCTGAATACCGAAATTATATTACAAACATTCCTCATTTAGAAAGACCTGTAATTCATGATTCTTGTAATGTACTTTATCCATATGTCTTGGGAGTAGAAGACTTACTTGGAATTGAAGTTCCAGAACGTGCAAAATATGTTCGAGTAATTTGTTCTGAATTAAATCGATGTATCTATACCATGTATTGGCTTGCCATCTATGGTATTTTCTTAGGTCACTCTACAATGTTTATGTGGCCCGCAGGTGATCGTGAACTTCTAATTGATCTTATGGAAAAAATTAGTGGTGCGAGAGTTACACATGCACACTTTGTTCCAGGTGGAGTTAGAAATGATTTACCTCCAAACTTTGAAGAAGTATGTTTGCGTCAAGTAAATTATTTTGAAAAACGTATACGAGAATATGCTGCAGTATTTTATGATAACCCAATTTTAATTTCAAGAACACAAGATACTGGTGTACTTTCTCGTGAAGATGCGATTAGACTTGGAGTAACTGGTTCTGTGCTTCGTGCAAGTGGAGTTGATTATGATCTTAGAAAAAAAGAGCCATATGACGTTTATGAAGAATTAGACGTTCATAGCAATGTCATGAAAGAAGGCGATTCATATGCACGATCTAAAATTCCGTGGCTTGACATGTTGGAAAGTTGTAATATAATTAAACAAGCATTAGAAAAGATGCCAAAGTCTGGTTCTGTTAGAGTTAAACTAAAACCAAATCCAAAAGGAAAAGGACTTAATTCTGTATACAAACGTGTAGAATCTGGTAGAGGTTCACTTGGATGTCATATTGTTTCTGATGGTAAAGTTGAGCCATACAGATTAAAACTAAGTGTTGGTTCTTTTAGAAATTTAATTGCATTACCGTATCTTCTAAAGGGTGAAAAACTTGGTAACATGCCATCTGTTTACTGGAGCCTTAATTATTGGCCAGTGGAGGCAGACCGATAAATGTCTGTTATTGCACCTGACTTCAAGTTTAGTAAATTTATCCAATCTTTAATCAGTGATGTTGTTTGGTTTGTTTTGATATTCTCATTAATCGGATTCCCGATAATCATGATGGTTTTGTTTTTCATCCCAATGCCTGTAATTGATGGAGAATTACTTACACCATTTCTTGCATTTACTTACTTAGCGGACCCAACACGTACACTTCCTATTGTTCAGTCATTCATGATGACTGACATGTTTAAGATAATGGCATTTCCTGGATTTGGTTTTGCAGCATTGTTAGCCGCTGCAACAATTTTTGTTGAAAGAAAAATGCTTGCAAAATTACAATTAAGAGTTGGTCCTTTTTACTGTGGAAAATTTGAAGGAATTTTACAATTAATGGGTGATGGTTTAAAATTAATTTCTAAAGAAATTATTATTCCTGCAAAAGCCGATAAACCTATTTTCTGGGCAGCGCCTGTTCTGTTTGTAGCATCAGCTGCCGCATTTGTTGCATTAATTCCTGTTGCACCAGGTTGGGTAGTTGCAGATGTAGATATGGGATTACTTGCTGTCTTTGCAGTTATAGGATTTTTCCCAATTGTAACCATTCTTTCTGCATGGTCTGCAAATAGTAAATTCCCATTCATTGGAGGAATTCGAGCATTATTCCAAATGGTCTCATTTGAAATTCCACTGATCTTATCTTTGTTAGGGGTTGTTATGGTAACTGGTACTCTTAATTTATCTGAAATTGCTGCCAGTCAATCTAGTTTCCCATGGATTCTCTTCTTGCCAGTTGGCGCTATTGTATTTTTCATCACAATGCTTGCAGAATTGGAAAGAATTCCATTTGATTTACCAGAGGCAGAAAGTGAAATTGTTGCTGGATGGTTAACTGAATTATCTGGAATGATGTATGGACTTGTTCAATTAGGAACATATCTCAAACTTTACGCATTTGCAGCATTGTTTGTTGTATTATTCCTTGGTGGTTGGAATGGTCCTCAGATTGTACCGCAATTCCCTATGGAAATTGTAACTGAAGGACTTGAGCTTGGTCCTGTAACTGCAAAGATAGGTGGATTGGAACCATTACTTACTGAATTAATTACCCCAGAAATGATTAATGGAGTTCTAATGTTTGTTCTAAAGACAGTTGGTGTTATCTTTTTCATACTACTCCCAAGAGGCGTATTTCCAAGAATTAGAGTTGATATGCTACTAAATCTTGGTTGGCACAAGTTGATCGGACTTGCATTCGTTAACATCTTTATTGCACTAGCCTTGGTTTACGCTGGAGTGCTAGGACCAGGAGGTTTACAATGACAAATACTGCTACAGGAATCATACGTGCACTAAATTCTGGAATTAAACACATTGCAACAAAACGATTTACTCTTCGTTATCCTGAAGAAAAACTAAAGTTTGTCGGCGATGGTTATCAATTTGATCCTTCTACAGGTGTTGGAATTGCTGGATTAAAAGGACGTCACATGTTATTCCATGATCATTGCACTGGATGTCAATTATGTTCTATTGCATGTGAGGGTGTTGCTGAAGCAATTGCTATGGTAAAAGTTCCAGATCAACAAAAACAAAATAAAAAATCTATCATGCCTCAAATTGATTATGGAAAATGTGTCTTTTGTGGTTTATGCGTTGATGCATGTCCATTTTATGCTCTTTACATGACTAATGATTACGAACTCTCTTCTTTTACCAAAGAAGGTTTGATCTATACTCCTGCACAACTTCAGGTTAAACCATATGTTGCACAGGACAGTGAAATTATAATTACTAAATGGGGCGCAACCCATGGCTGATGCTGCATTCCTTGCACTAACTGTAATTACAATTGGTTCTGCAATTGCCGCACTTGAAATGAGATCATTGATTTATGGTTCTATTGCATTAATGGGAACTCTTGGTGGAATTGCTGGATTTTTCTTTCTACTTGATGCACCGTTTGTTGCATTGTTTCAATTAGCAGTTTATGTCGGTTCAATTGCTGTCTTGATTCTATTTACTGTCATGCTTGTAAAGAGAGAACTTATTTTTAAAATGATTGAAGATAGAAGACGAAAATTTGCAGGAATTGGTTTAATGTTAATTATCATGGTATCTTTAGGTGCAGTATTTTTGGATTCTGGAATTAAAACAATAACTACTGACGAACTAGCAGTTGATTTTAGAGATATTGGTAAAAACTTTGTAACTTATTATTGGCCTGCATTAATTTTGATGGGTTTGGTTTTAGCCGGTTCCGTAACTGGTGCACTAGTTCTAGCTAGAAGGGAGGATGTGGAAGATGACCAACGAACTAATTGATTTTACATTAGTTTCTGTTGCCATGTTGGCAATAGGAATTTACGGACTTGCAGTAAAACGTAACTTTATTCGAATGTTATTTGCAGTTGAGATTATTATCAATGCGGCAAATCTTAATCTTGTTGCATTTGGTAGATTTTTACCTCATGCTGGTGGTCAAACTATGGCATTATTCTCAATAGCAATTGCAGCTGCAGAAGTAGCCGTAGGATTGTCTTTAATCATTGTAGCATACCGTATGTATCAAAATGTGGATATAGCTGACTTTAGGAGCTTGAAAGGATAATGGAGTATGCATTACTACAGGCAGTTTTCCTGCCCTTACTACTGTCACCAGTAGCTTATATTCTTGGAAGAAAATTAGGTCCTGCTCCAGCAATGTGGTTCACATTTGGAATCTTACTTTACACTACAATTCTTATAATTAATGCAGCACTTTCTGGAACCGTAGAGGAACATTATCCATGGACAGAACAATTTGGAGAATTTGGTTTCATGCTAGACGGTCTTGCATCTCCGTTTGCAATAATGATTTATGTCCTTTCTACAATTTTGGCAATTTATTCAAAACCATACATGCTTCATAAATTCCATCAACAATTTGAAGAAGAACAAAAAATGAAAGTTTCTGAAAATGGTCAAACTTCAATTGTTGAATCTACTGCTCTTTCAAATTATGTAAATGCAAAATCTGGTCTTTACTTTGCACTTTATCTTGTATTTGCAATGGGAATGCTTGGAACCGTTCTTTCAACTAATCTGATTGAATTTTATATTTTCTTTGAAGTTATGCTAATCCCTGGTTTCTTTTTAGTTGCATTATGGGGTGATGGACCAAGAAGAAAAATTGGTTTAATGTTCTTATTTTGGACTCATGCTGGTGCAGTTGTTTTATTATTGGGATTCCTGATGATAGGTCTTACACTTGGCAGCTTTGACTTTGCAGATATCAAAGAATCTGAAATTCCTGCAGATATTGTGATGTATGCTGCTATCGCAATTGCGATAGGCCTTGGTGTTAAACTGGCAGTTTTCATGTATCACATTTGGCTTCCATATGTTCACGGTGCAGCACCTACTCCAATCAGTGCTTTACTGTCACCAGCTATGATTGGAATTGGAGCTTATGGTATTTTTAGATTAATTGTTGAATTCTTACCTGCAACATTTTCAGAACTTGCAATATGGTTCCACATCTGGGGTCTTGTAACTATGATTTACGGTGGTGCTATGGCATTAATGCAAGATGATTTGAAACGTTTCCTTGCTTATTCTAGTATAAGTCAGATGGGATATTTGTTATTTGGAATAGGATCAATGTCATCACTTGGTCTTGCTGGTGCAGAGATGATGTATGTAACCCACGCTATTGGAAAAGGCATTCTCTTCATGATGGCTGGAATTATAATTGTTAGAGTTGGAACTAGAAGCTTCTCCAAACTTGGAGGGTTAGCTGGTAAGATGCCAATCACTGCTGTATGTGGAGTTATTGGTGCATTAACAATAATGGGTGTACCTCCAACTAGTGGATTTATGGGCGAATGGATTATGTTTTACGGCGCATTAGAAACTGCAATTTCAGAAGGTTCTACAATTAGAGCAGTAGCATTTGGATTAGGTTTAGTTGCAACTGCACTTACAATGTCTTACATGCTCTGGATGCTAAAACGTGTATTCTTTGGAAAACTTCCTGAAAATCTTCAACACGTGAAAGACGGAAGTTGGTACATGACAATTCCAATGATGATATTAGCTGGATTTTCAATTGTTGTCGGAATTTATCCTGATATTTTCTTGAAAACAATTATTCCATACATGAACGGAGTAATGGGGGTTTAGAATATGGCAATTGAAATTTTAGGAATGTCCGTTGAAGTATCAGCTGCATGGTTGATTTGGATACTTCCATTTGCTGCTGCATTAATTATGCCAGGAATTGGAAAACTATCTAAAAAATCAACTGGATACGTTGCAGTTGGATTTGCTTTAATGAGTGCATTATCTGCAGTATCTTTAATTCCTGTTGCATTAGATGCACATGAAGTTCATAGCCAAATAATGTGGATTGAAGCACTTGGCCTTAAAGCCGGTGTATTAGCAGATCCACTTTCAATAATTATGGCAAATGTGGTTGGTTGGATTTCATTCTTGATTATGATTTACAGTACAGGATACATGAAAGGCGATAAAGATATTACAAGATTTTGGTTCTGGATGCTATTCTTTATCGGTTCTATGCAATTAATTGTATTATCTGATAACTTACTTCAAGTATTCTTTGGTTGGGAAGGTGTAGGACTTGCATCTTATGCGTTGATCAGCTTTTGGTATCGTGATAAAAAGAAAGATCATGTTGGTGTCGAAGGACGTACAGTTCTTGGAATGTTGGATTACTATTCACCAACACATGCTGGTATGAAGGCATTCATCATGACCAAAGTTGGAGATGTAATGATGATTGCTGGTATGCTTTTGATATTCTTGTTTGCAGGTACTTTTGGATTTAAAGAATTAGTGGAAGATACAGCATGGGCAACTACAATGTCTGCTCAAGGACTTTTGGTTCCTGCATTCCTTCTTCTCTTTGGAGGCGCCATGGGAAAATCTGCACAATTCCCACTAAACGAGTGGTTGTTAGAAGCTATGACTGGTCCTACCGCCGTATCTGCATTAATCCATGCAGCAACTATGGTAAAGGCAGGTGTATTCTTAGTTGCAAGAATTGGCCCAATTGTATTTGCATTAGGTGCAGCCGGAATTATGGCTGATCAATTCTTTGAAATTATTGCTTGGGTTGGTGGAATTACTGCATTATTACTTGCAACACAAGGAATGGTTAATCCCGAAATTAAGAAAGTTCTTGCTTATTCAACTGGTTCTCAAATTGGCTATATGATGATGGCATTAGGTGTTGCAGGATTGTCTCATCAATATGTTGATGGTTATACTGCAGGATTTTTCCATCTAATTTCTCACGCAATGTTTAAAGCTTCATTGTTTATGGCCGCAGGATTCTTGTTACATTCTATTGGTTCTCGATTTATGACCGATATGGGAGGTCTACGAAAACAGATGAAGAAAACATACGCATTCATGTGGGCCGCAGGCCTTGGTTTAATGGGAGCTCCGTTTATCACAACCGGCTTTTGGAGTAAGGATGCAATCTTTGCATCTGTATATGAGTCTGGAAGTGAATGGGCATTACCATTATACATAATTGCAGTAGTTACTGCAGTCATTACTGCATTCTACACTACTCGAATGATTGGAATGGTGTTCTTTGGAAAGAAGAGCAAGCATATTGAAAAGATGGAAGCAGAAGGACATCATATTCATGATGCACCAATGTCCATGTGGATTCCATATGGAATTCTTGCAGTACTTACAATTGGAATTGGTCTTATTGGATTATCTGCTGAAGAAGGACTACATCATATGTTTACTGACTATCTTGAACACTCCTTTGGTATTCACAGTGCACATGTTGCAGCAGAAGCATCAATCTTACCGGGATTCTTACAAGGACTTAACCCAGTTGCACTTGGTTCTTCCTTAGTAGCATTTGCTACAGGTATTGGTCTTGGTTACATATTCTATATTGGCAGATGGGTAGATCCTGTGAAATTTGTAAATTCTAACATTGTATTTTATGCAATTCATAAATTCCTCTTAAACAGATGGTATCTCAATGCAATTGTCTATTGGTGCTTTGTTACAACACCTTTATGGTTGTCAAGATGGATTTCTAGATACTTTGAGAAGAAAGTTATTGATTACGGTATGAACGATGGAGTCCAAAAAGCTGTTAGTTGGAGTGCTAAGGTGATTCAGGGAACCCAAACAGGTGTATCCCAATCATATCTATTCGTATTTGGGGCAGGATTATTATTCGTAGTCTTGATATTGTTGATATAGGAGATTTGATGACATGTTAGAAATTACTTCAACTCCTTTGGTACTAATTGCAATATTGGGTACAGTTGGTGTACTTCTTCCAATCATAAGTATTGCAAGAAAAGAAAGAGGTTCTAATTCATTTTACGCTGTAATTGCATTTTCTGCATTAATTCTCTCTATTGGATATGTGGGATATCAATTCATTGAGGATAATGTTTCTGCATCTGCTTTATTTTCTGAAGATGTTTTAGTTGATGATGCATTTGGTGGATTCTTTGCAATAGCAATGTTGATTGTTGCTTTGTTCACAACTGTTGGCTCTTTTAATTATATGAGAAAACATAATTCTCCTGCTGTTTACTATTCTCTAATTTTACTTGCAACCATAGGTATGGTACTGGTTGCATATTCAACTGATCTTGTAATGCTATTTGTTGCATGGGAGCTTATGAGTATTCCAACATACATTTTAGTTGGATTTATGAAAAAGAGTCCAAGTTCAAATGAAGCAGCTTTAAAATATTTCTTGTTTGGTGCATTGTCTTCTGCAATTATTGTTTATGGTATTTCACTTTCATACGGATTAACTGGTTCTACAAATATTGGAGAAGTCATTCAAGGTTACTCCGTACTTGATCCTTCTTTACTTCCACTTGCATTACTTTCAGTTGGACTGTTTGTTGCAGGATTTGGATTTAAGATGGGACTTGTTCCATTCCATCAGTGGCTTCCTGACACATATGAAGGCGCACCTACGCCAATTACTGCTCTTCTTGCAGCTGCAACCAAAAAAGCTGGATTTGCTGCAACGATTAGAATTGTAGTTTTAGGAATGGTAGTTTTACATGTTGATTGGACTTTTGCACTTGCTATTATTGCAGTAATGACAATGACAATTGGTAATGTTGCAGCAATTATGCAAAAGAACATTTCTAGAATGTTAGCTTACTCTAGTATTGCACATGCAGGCTATATTCTAATTGGACTTGCAGTTGCACCGCATACTTCTCTTGGTTTGCAAGGTTCTATGTATCAAATTATGAACCATGCTGTAATGAAAGGTGCAGCATTTATTGCAATTGCAGGAATTGCTACAACCCTTGCAGTAACTCATATCGATAAATTACAGGGACTTGGAAGACGAATGCCTATCACTGCTTTAGGTTTGGTAATTGCATTATTTGCTCTAGCTGGTATTCCGCCACTTTCTGGATTTTGGAGTAAGATAATGTTATTTGGTAGTGCATTAGATGCAGGTTCTGTATTATGGTGGGCACCATGGCTTGCAATTGCAGGCGTATTAAACAGTGCATTGTCACTTGCTTACTATGGTTGGTTAACTAGAAAGATGTACTTTGAAGGAGAAACTCAAAAGAGAGTTATCGAACCAAAATCTGTTATGGCAGTTATGATATTCTCAACAATCTTCTTAGTAGGATTTGGTGTTTATCCAGATCCATTAATTAAATTTGTAGAATTTGCAACACCTGTAATTGGTTTGGGCATTATGCCTTAATCAAAGTAAATTTAATTAATTTTTCTAAATTTGCATACCTGTAATTGGTTTAGGAATTATACTGTAAACGATGTAAATTTAATTAATTTTTCTAAATTTATTTTTGCATCATTGTCTGGAATTTTCCTTAAAGATATTCTTGCTTTCTCTGAGTATTCTTTTAACAATTCCTCCATTTTATTAAATCCATCTCTAGGATCTACGCTTTTCTTAATTAGTAAATTAAATAATTTTTTTTCATCTTTCCAATCTAACAAATCATCTCTGATTTGATATGCAATTCCAAGATATTTTCCATATTCGGCCAATGCTTCAATTTGTTCTTCTGTGCCATTTGCAATTATGCCTCCGGTTCTGGCTGCAACTTCAAATGCAGTTGCAGTTTTGTATTCTATCACTTTTAGATAATCATCAAATGTAATGTCCCCGCTAGCTTCTAATCTTCCTTCAATCATTTCACCTTCACTCATTAGCATTGCAGTTGTTGCCAAGTCTTTTGTAATTCTTGCATTATCTAATCTTGATGATATTGCAAGAATTAATCCTAAAACAAAATCTCCTGTTAATACACTTGTATTATATCCATATTTGACATGAAATGGATCTTTTTGTCTTCTCATAGTTTCATCATCTATGATGTCATCATGGATAATTGATTCCATATGTAAAAATTCAACAGCACAAGAGGCTGATAATACATTTTCATCTACTTTACCGATACTTTCAGCCGCCAAATTCAAAATAATCGGTCTGATTCTTTTTCCACCTTCTAATGAATATTTTAGAGGCTCGATAAATTCTGATTCTGAATATAGTGCAAGTTCTTTATCTAATGCTTGATCTATTTTTTCAATATAGTTTCCATACGTCTCAAGTAAGGGATTAATCTCAATATTTTTTCTATCCAAGATAATTGATCAAAATCCTTGTTATTAGTAATTAAATCTTGGTGCTCCTGCCGGGATTTGAACCCGGGATCTCTGCCTTGAAAGGGCAGAATGCTTGACCGGACTACACCACAGGAACCCATGATGATTCTTATTTTAGATCATAAAATCTTTTGTACGCCACAAAGATTTTTGTATTGGAAAATTTAGCAATAATTATGAGTGTAATTCAAAGAATCGACGAAATAATTGAAGCAAGAAGTTTACTTAAACATCCATTTTACCAAATGTGGTCTGATGGTAAATTAACCCAGGAATCTCTAGCCGGATATTCCAAGGAATATTTCCAACTTGTAAAAGCAGTTCCTAAATTTATGACGCCTATTATTGAAAAAGCACCTAATTCTGTTATTGCTGAGTTAACTGAAAACCAACAAGAAGAATCTGATCACATTAAACCTTGGATTAGCTTTGCTGGAGAACTTGGTATTTCTGAAGATGAATTAATTTCATATTCTGGATCAGATAAAACTCAAAAAGCAGTATTTGATTTGACTGAATTAATGAACACTTTTGATGGTGGTGCATGTGCAATGTATGCATTTGAAAAAGAGATTCCTAAAATTAGTCAAACAAAATTAGATGGATTATCTGAATTTTATAAAATAACTAGTGATGAGGCAACTGAATACTTTAAACTTCATACTGAAGCTGATATTAGACATACAGCATCATGGAGAAACATCTTGGAAAAATCTGATGCTGATACAAGTAATCTAATTGAAATTGCCGAAAAATCTGTTTCAGCACAAAATCTTTTACTTGATAGTTGTTATGATCAATACTGTTAATCTCATAACATTTTATACCTCAAAAAAAATTTAGTACTTTAGGGCCCGTAACTCAGCTTGGTAGAGTAACCGGCTCATAACCGGTGAGCCATGGGATCGAAGCCCATCGGGCCCATTATTTTCAATTAGTTTTAAACTGAGTGTATACGAAAATTACTGGCTGCAATGAAGAATCAGAGTTATATCTGAAATTGATGATTGGAAGGCATTTGTCTGAGCTGCCATATGGTTTACTTGCTAATCTGTTTTTTTACTTTATCTAAAATATTGACATCAATCATTTTTTGCTCATACAATATTTCTGTAATTTGTAGTATGTTTAACATTGAATGCATTTTTACGCCATGTTCTGCAAGAGCTTCGTCTGCACCTTCCATTCTATTCACAATCACATATGCGTCTTTTACTGTAACATTTACCTCAGTTAGTGATTTGATTGCGTTTACAACTGAACCGCCTGTGGTTGCAACATCATCTATCATAACAACTTTCATTCCGTCATGAATTTTTCCTTCAACTGATTTTGAAGTACCGTAATCTTTTGGTTTACTTCTGACATAGATTAGTGGTTTTACTGTTTCAATTGCTAATGCTGATGCAATCACTAATCCCCCTGTGGGAACTGAAACAATACTTTCAAAATTATCTAATCCTATATCTTCTGTAATTTGATTTTCAAGATACTTTGTCATCATTCTAAATTCACGAGGATAACTGGGAACTAATCTTAAATCAACATAATATGAACTGCTTTTCCCGCTGGCCAGTGTAAAATCTCCAAATTTTATTATCTCTTTTTGATGTAAAAAGGTCACAAATTCTTTCACAAACTCCATATCAAATTTCACTACATTGGATTTATTTTAGTTTGTATTTACTATCTATTATGCCTGAAATTTGGTTGAATTATGGGATTACAGACGTAGTTTTAGACATAAAAGCTGAAAATTTAGAACAAAAAATTGATTCTGATGGCAAAATTATGGATGATTTAGCAATTAATGAGAAACTAAATTCTATTGATTTATCCAAACCCATGGAATTAGTAGTATTACATAATTCTAAATCTATTTTAAAAATTATCTCCGCATTATTCACATTATGTGAACAAAAATCAAAACCGTTTCCTAAAATATTAGCTGAGAAAAAAATTCTAAATTTAGTCAAGTCTGGTTTACCTGAAGGCAGTGCGATTAACGAATTTGACGATGTTGATATTTCTAATACCAATCTTGTATTTATGGGCGAAATGGGATTTGATGGACTATTTGGTTATGAGACTATTGCAACACGTCTTATCAAAAAATTTGGTACAGAATCTATGCTTTCAGCATATGCAAAAAGACAAGGTAACCTTCCTACACCTGGGCAATATACTGAGAGTTTAACTGAAGCAAAAAAATTTGTTGATAATTTTGAAATTCAAGCAATTGAAATTATTTCAAATTCTGAAGGAATACTTGACTTTACAATTGGTCATCCATCTCAAACTCTTTCTACCACTAAAATCTTAGAATTAAATTCAATTAAAGATATTGGTCAACATAAAACTATGATATTGAGTACTGGTAAAGATGCAAGTAATGATACTTTGGGGCATTCTTTATCTTCACTTTGGAATTGCTCAAATGCTATTAAGAAAGATGGTCTTGCAATTTTAGTTGCTGAATGTAAAGGCGGTTTAGGTTCTGATGCTATTCAACAATACATTGAAGATAGATTAACTTTGGAACAATTACGAAATCCTACAAAATATGTAGATGGGATGGAAGATTTACTTTTTCTTTCAGAAATACAAAAAAACTTTCAAATTGGATTAGTTTCTATTTTGCCTGAATTTTATGTAAAGAAACTTGATATGATTTCTTTACCTGGAATAAAATATTCTATGGATTATATTTTAAAAACACAGGGCGCAAGACAAAAAGTTGCAGTAGTAAATGACGGTGCTAGGATTTTTCTAAGGTAAAAGGCCTGAAAATAATCCTGATGGCAGTGGCGCACACAAAAATGCCAATACTATAATTCCAATATATGCCATCTTTCTATTTCTTGTAAGTGGTGATATGTCATCGAGTGGAGTTGCGCTTGGATTTTTGGTCGACATTACTAAAATCAAGATTGCCATAAGCCAATAATTTAGTAAAACAAGTACTAGCATACTCCCATACGTTGCATATCTGTGAATTTTTTGACCTAACAAAGTTCTTGCCATATGTCCGCCATCAAGTTGCCATGCTGGAAGTAAATTCAAAAATGTAATTAAAAATCCAATCCACGCTGCAAACATTACTGGTGTCATGATCACTTCATAACCTGGACCTCCTTTTCCAAATACTGCTAAACTTGCAGTCATTAGTAGTGGCTCTCCTTGTTCCCATTCAACTAGTATTTGATCAGCAAATAATCCTTCAGCTATTTCTTGATCTAAAATTGGTGCAGTATATGCTCCATAGAGTGAAACTATCATTGTAATTACCAATCCTGCAATTGGCCCTGCAATAGCTACGTCAAATAAAATTCTTCGATTAATTGTTAATCCCTTTGACTGAATGAATGCACCAAATGTTGGAATTCCAATAACTGGTAAACCTGGAATGAAGTATGGCCAACTTGTTTTTAACCTGTGCATCTTTGCTGCAATAATATGTCCAAGCTCATGTGTTCCTAAAATTCCTAATAACGCAAGTGTGTAAACAATTGCCATCTGAAATGGATCTCCAATTTCTACAATAGCATTTGTTCCGGATGTTCTATAGTAACCATCAATCATTACAAATGATATTACAATTACAAACAAAAATCTCGGTGTCCAGGTTGCATTAAGTAATTTTCTAGCTTTTTTCCTGGTAAATTTTTGAATTTGAACATAAATTCCATTATCTTTTTTTAATAATTTACAAACATAACTCATATTTTCTAATCCTCTTGCTAAATCTTCAAATTTACTTTGAAATTCTATATCTGTAATTTTAAATTCTAATGTAAATTCTGTTTTTGTAAACTCACCCACATTGAAAATTGAATTAACTAATGAAATAATATTTTCTTGAGAATCTTCTTCCATTCATTTCATATACTCTTATTCCATTAATCACCTTTTTGTTTAAAATTAAATATTGATACTTTCATGGTATATTATGCAAGTAATTTTGAGACAATTAGGTGACTGCAGTATACGTAGAGCCGCTCCAAGCGATCTAATATCCGTGATGGAAATTAACCTGAAAACCTTGCCTGAACATTATTCTGACTATTTCTATGAATCATTATTGAAAGAATTACCCGAAGCGTTCTTGGTTGCAGAAATAGATGGTAAAATTGTTGGTTATGAAATGTGTAAAACTGAATTTGGATTTTCAAATTTTAAGAAACTAGGTTTTGTAAAAAAAGGACATGTAGTATCAATTGCAGTAGTTGATGAGCATAGAAAAAAAGGCATTGGTAAAGCACTTGTTGAAGAATCTGTAATTGGTGTAAAAACTAGGAATTGTGATGAATTTTATCTAGAAGTCCGATGTAGTAACACTGATGCTGTTCGTCTTTATGAAAAACTTGGATTTGTAATTAGACTAGAACTCAATGCATATTACCGTGATGGTGAATCTGCATATTTGATGGCGATTGAAGTAGATTGAAAGTTATAATAATTATTTCATTTGCCGTTATGCTTATGATTGGATCATCTTCAATTGCCTTTGGTGTTGTCTTGGTATTTTTAGATAAGGATGTTTATGAAATTCCTACTCCTGGTATGCCATTGACTATTTTTATTGAATCTCCAGGTAAAGTTACAATCTCTGTAAGTAATGGTGACGTTGCAACAGTATTGGGCGAAACAACTTCTGGCGAGTTTACGATTTACCATGATGATTATAATTTTATGGATGGTACAATGCTAATTGTAAATCACATTAATGATTACACTCTAAAAGAATGGACTGATGTTTCAACTTTTTCTAAAAATGTATCCACTGAATCTGTAAAAGAAACCACTAGTGTAAAATCCGGCAATGGCGGCGGATGTCTAATTGCAACTGCAGCATACGGTTCAGAAATGTCACCGCAAGTTCAGCTACTTAGAGAAATTCGTGACAACCAATTGATGAACACGGAAGCCGGCTCAGCATTCATGGGAACGTTCAATGATATTTACTACTCATTCTCACCTGCAATCGCTGACATGCAACGTGACAGCCCAATCCTTAAGGAAGTTGTAAAGCTTGGATTGACCCCAATGTTATCATCCCTAGCAATCATGGAAAATGCAAATTCTGAATCAGAGGTTCTAGGACTCGGACTCTCAGTAATCGCACTAAACCTTGGAATGTACATCGCACTTCCAGCCATAGTGGTTGTTGGAATTAGAAAGAAATTTTGAGAAGATAACCGATAAATAAGTCAGCGAAAGTTTTTTCATATGGATAAGCGTAGGAGTCTGGGCGTTTTACTTTTCTCACTTTGCATAGGTACATTCTTTGTTTATGCCTATTTGCTCATGTTATCTGAATGGTCTCCAATTGTTTTACAATTATCTGTATTAATGGCAGTTGGCGGTATTCTTGCAATGATTGCTTGGATTGGATATGTAGTTGCAACAAAAAAGCCTACGTCTGCAACAATTACATCGTCTGATGATTCACCTATTTAGTAATTTTTACATCCACCACTGTTTGATAATATCTGGGACCTACCGGTCTTACAATTTTTGAACCCAGAATTTCTGATTTGACTGATGTTGTTTTTAGATAATGTTCTTCACTTAATTTTGCAGCTTCTGATTTTTTATCTGCATGCATGTGGGAATAATAGTGAATAATTCCTCCACTCTTTGTTGCATTTATCGCTGAATCTAAAAATTCATCTGATCTTTCTGGGAGTAGCATTAACGTTCTATCTGATTTATCCATTAATTGATCTTGGATGATTTTTGATGCATCACCATTAATTGAAATTATTTTGCCAGCAAGTTTGTTTAATGCCATATTTTTTTCACAAAGTTTTGACGCTACTGGATTCAAATCAATACTATACACAGTACATTTTTTCTTTCTTGCAGCCATTATTGAAAACATGCCAATACCTGCAAACATGTTTACCATTGTTTCCCCCTCTTGAGTTAATTTTGCAATTCTCTCTCTTTCTGTTGAAAGACGTGGTGAAAAAAACGCATTTGCAACATCTACGATAAATTTACAATTGAATTCTTTGTATTCTGTTTCTGTACTGTCTTCTCCTGCAAGAATCTCTAGATTTCTTGTACGAAAATCTCCTTCTACAGGTGAAGATTGATAGAATACACTTTTTACAATTTTTACTTGATTAAGTAATGTTTCACCAATGATTTTTTTCTTAGATAGTAATGATTCAGGTATTCTTACTATGATGATATTTCCAATTTGATCAAATGCAGAAATCAATTCATCACTTTCTTCTGATGTCAATATGTTTTCTAATGAATTTTTTAGCATTCGAGTCAATGTTTGTAGTAAAAATTTCCAGATGATTTTTGATCTTTGTCTAATCTACTTTCTATTTTGTTTACTCTAGGCCTCAAACTTTTCTCATCTCTTCTAAATGTCATATCTAATGATTTTAGGAACCTGTTCATTGCTTCAGGTTTTGGCATGGGTTCTGTAGCTAACCCTGCTTTTCCTGACTCTCCTTCAAATATTATCATTGAATCTGAAACTAAATCCATTAATTGTAAATCGTGATCGATAACAATTGCTGATTTTCCATAGGAGCGAACAAATTTCTGTAAAAATTTTCCAACTGCAATTCTATCTTCTACATCTAAAAATGCTGAAGGTTCATCTAGTGCATATAGATCTACTTTTTGAATTAAACATGACGCAACTGCAATTTTTTGTAGTTCCCCGCCCGATAGATTTCTTATTGATTTATTGTACAGTTTTCTAATTTTTAATGGATCTAGGATTTGTTCTTCTTCTTGACTTCCTTCGATAGGACCTCCGCTTGCTTTTTCTAAAAGTGCTATGACTTCAACATCACTATCATTTTGTAGGTATTGTGGTTTGTATGCTATCTTTATTTTTTTATCAATTGAACCCATATCTGGTTTTTCAACACCTGCAATCATTTTCATCATGGTTGTTTTTCCAAGTGCATTTGCACCCATTATTCCTAAAACTTCGCCTTTTCGTACTCTTCCAGGCTCAATTGTTACTGAAAACGAATCAAATTTCTTTTCAAGTTTTGGATAAATTACAACATCGCTACCCTCTTGGAAAATATCTGTTGATGATGATGATACATCCATGGAGAATCTTTTATCCCTAAATCTAACATTTTCATTTGGTAAATATCCATCAAGAAAAACATTGATTCCAATTTTAGTTGATAAAATATTTGATACGATTCCATATGCTGTTGGTTCACCATACAACACTTCGATATAATCACTGAGAAAATCAAGTAATGTTAAATCATGTTCTACAATCATTACGCTTTTTCCAATTTTTGCTAAACCTTGTATTACTCTGGCAACCCCTATTCTTTGATATACATCGTTGTATGATGATGGTTCATCAAAAAAGTAAAATTCTGTATCTTTTGATGCAGCAGCAGCAACTGCTATTCTTTGCAGTTCTCCTCCACTAAGTTCTTTCAAACTTTTTTCCATGGAATTTTGTAATCCTAATTCTCTAACTAATTCCCTTGTTACTCCTCGTTCATCATATTTGTCAAGTAATTCATTTCCTGTTCCATCAAATGCTTCTGCAAGACGATGAATTTGTTGTGGTTTTATTGAAGCTCGAATTTCATTTCGTTCTATTTTTTGAAAATGATTTTTTAATTCCGTTCCACTATAATGTTTAAAAATTTCGTTCCATTCTGGTGGATCTTCGTATCTTCCAAGATTTGGTTTTAGTTTTCCAGAAAGTATGTTAACTACAGTACTTTTCCCCATTCCATTTCTACCTAATAGTCCTACAACCTCTCCTTTTCTTGGAGTTGGTAATTTGTATAATCTAAATGAGTTTGTTCCATATTGATGAATTTTATCCGTAGCTAATTCACTTGCTAAATTTACAATTGTTATTGCGTCAAATGGACATACTTTGACACATATTCCACACCCGTTGCAAATATCCTCGTCAATTTGGGCTTTTTTTGATACTTCATTAATTGTAACACATTCTGCACCTGATTTGTTAACTGGGCAATACTTTATGCACTCTAATCCACATTTTTGTGGCTGGCATAAATCCTGATCCAGTACGGCAACTCTGTGTGTCATGATTGTAATTCGATATTTTCTTTGCTTTATACCTATTTTGAGTTGATTTGAAATATTTCGTTACCTTAATAGATAAGAATTATTGAACAGTTTTCAAGCCGGCCATAGCGTCAGGGTGCGACCTAATCCCATTCCGAACTTAGAAGTCAAACCTGATAGCGCTATTGTGTTACTAACATGCGAGAGCTGTTGGGAAGCAATAGTGCTGGCATTTTTCAATTATTAATCAATCTTTTAATATCCACACCCTTTGATTGAATTGATTTCAATGCCAAACTGTAGCGTCTGTGGAGAAAAATCTGATAATGATATTAGATTATTGAACCATATGATGGAAAAACATGGCTGGAGAAATCCAAATGTTGAAAAACCTGATAGAAATAGCAGGGGTTATTAATTTTATAATTTTTGTAAATAGTCTAAAATCAGTCTTACTCCAAAACCTGTAGCTCCTTTTGGATTGTATGGTTTTTGTTTTGTAGCTGCACCCTGAGTCCATGCAACTCCTGCAATATCGAAATGTACCCATGGTGTATCTTTGATTGCACTTTTCAAAAATGCAGCAGCTGTAATGGTTCCTGCTGCTTTTCCTATTCCCACATTTTTAATGTCTGCAACATCTGATTTTATCATATCCATGTAGTCTTGCGTTAATGGTAATTCCCAAACTTCTTCTGTTGTCGTCTTAGATGAATCTGTAATTTTCTTTGTTAGTTGTTTATCGTTTGATACGATTGCCGCTACGTTATTTCCTAATGCGACTATGCATGCACCTGTCAAAGTTGCAAAATCCATAATTGCTTTTGGAGAATACTGTTTTTCACCATATGCTAACGCATCTGCTAAAATGAGCCTACCTTCAGCATCTGTATTTAGAATTTCTGCCGTTTTTCCATTGTATAATTTTATAATATCTCCCGGTCTGTATGCGTCTCCACCTGGCATATTTTCTACTGATGGAATAATTCCTACTACATTAATTGGTAATTTTAATTCTGAAACTGATTTCATAATTCCTAAAACCGTACAACCGCCACATTTATCAAATTTCATTTCGTCCATACCCTGTCCAGGTTTTAATGAAATTCCACCCGTATCAAATGTAACAGCTTTTCCAACTAGAACAATTGGTTTCTGACTTTTAGGTCCCTGATTATGTTCTATGGTGATTAGTTTTGGTTCATTTTTACTTCCTTTACCTACTGCTGTAATTCCTCCAAAACCTTTTTTCTTTAATTCTGGTTGTGAAATAATAGTACATTTCATTTTGTTCTTTTTGGAAATATCTTTAGCAAAATTTGCTAATGTTGCGGGTGTACATTCGTTTGGTGGTAAATTTGCAATACTTTTAGTAAATATTGCACCTTCTGCAACTGCTTCAGCAATTTTAATTGCTTTTGAGACTTTATTTGATTTAGAAACTATGATTGTCATATCTGGTGTTTTATCTATTTTTTCTGTTTTGAATTTGTCAAATTTGTATAATGACATTTTTGTACCTTCTACAATCTGAGAAACTGATGAAACTGAATCAATTATAAAAGTTGGAGGTACTATAATCGAAAATTCTTTTAATTTTAATTCCCTAGCTTTTTGTGCAATTTTACCTGAAACAAATCTTATTGTATCTTGTGTTAAATTTTCTTTTTTACCAATACCTGCAAGAAGTATTCTTTGAGCTTGTTTTTTACCTGGAATTGGAATGATTGTCAATCTTCCTAGTTTACCATTCATATCTTTTAGAGATTGATTGATGGATGATGATGTTTTTGTATCAAATTTTGGCAATCCTAGAACTTTGTTAGAATCTTCTAACACAAATCCACATAGAAGTTCTGTTTTTCTTTTACTAGAATTTTCAGTTTTAATCTTCATGATGAAATCATGTTTTTTAAAGCATTATTTAGATTTTCTATAAATCAATTTTTTTACTGTTTGTAATGAGTGTAAATGATCTAACAAATACTGCTTTGGCACTCTTACAATCATCACTACAGATGTTATCCATTTGAGTAAATTTTGTTTTTCTTGATTTTGTAGAAAAAATTGCTTTAATTAGTGGAAATAATGCTGCTCTTCCTCCACTGGCTCTTTTCTCATCAATAAACCAAAACATCTCTAATGCTGATTCATCTAAAATTTCATTTCTAATTTTTTTTCCAAAATTTGAATAGTGCCCCACCATTGTAATTCTACCCTTAGCCAAAAAATTTACAATTGTTGCAAATTTTATGCAAACATAACATTGATCATCAAAAAGTACAATTGGAATTTCTTCTTTAATTTCCATACTTACAGATAATTGCGATCAAATTAAAATTTTGCAGAAGTAGATTTTTATGCGATTTACCATGAAATCATCTATTGGGTCTTAATTATTATCAAATTAAAAAAAATGTTCTGAGAGCTCGTAAATTAGTAATTAAAGCAACTAATACTGCAGGCTCTGGTCATCCTGGTGGCTCTTTCTCGATGGCTGAAATTTTGGGTTGCTTGTTCAACAAACATTTGAAATTTGATGCTCAAAACCCTCAATGGGTGGATAGAGATCGTTTAGTATTATCAAAAGGTCATGCTGCACCTGGCTTGTTTTCTAATATGGCAGTTGCAGGATATTTTCCAGAATCTGAAATTGAAACTTTAAGAAAATTTGGCAGTAGATTACAAGGACACCCTGATCTAAAATGCCCCGGTGTTGAATTCTGTGGTGGCTCACTTGGAACTGGATTGTCTTATTCTGTAGGAATTGCTCTTGCTGCAAAAATTGATTCAAAAGATCATCATGTCTATACCATTATTGGTGATGGTGAGTCTGATGAGGGTCAAGTTTGGGAAGCTGCTATGACTGCTTCTAAATACAAAGTTGATAATCTCACTGCTTTTCTTGACAGAAATTTTATTCAACAAGATTCTTACACTGAAAAAATAATGCCACTTGATGAAAAATTAGATGGCGATGAAATTTCTGAAATGTGGAAAGATGCATCTCGATGGAAAACTGGCGATAAATGGAGATCATTTGGTTGGAATGTTCTTGAAATTGATGGACATAGAGTCGAACAAATTGATGCAGCAATTACAAAAGCTAATGCTACTAAAGGCGTTCCTACAATAATTATCTCACGAACTATCAAAGGAAAGTCTTTGGAACACATGGAGGATAATCCTCAATGGCATGGCAAAGCACCTGACTCTGATGTTGTTCCTATAATTGATTCTGAATTAGATTCTCAATTTTTAATCGCTCCCTCTATTATTGCAGGTGATATGTCTAATTTAGAAAATGAAGTTAAGAGATGTGTAACTGGAAGATCTGATTTAATTCATCTTGATGTGATGGATGGTCAATTTGTTCCAACTAAAACTTTTGATCATGTCAAAATTAAAGAATTAAGGCCTCTAACTGTAATTCCATTTGATACTCATTTGATGATTAATGATCCTGTAAAACATGTTAAGGACTACATTGATGCTGGAAGTGATATTGTAACAGTTCATGCTGAAGTAACTGATGAATCTAGTTTTGGAGAAATTCATGATATTTTAAAACAACATCAAGTTGGTGTTGGATTTGCAATTAATCCTGATACTGAATTACCTGAATGGTCTTACAAATTTTTGTCTAGTTTGGATCAACTAATTGTGATGTCTGTTGTGCCTGGAAAATCTGGTCAGAAATACATTGAGGAAACTCATTCTAAAATGAGCCGACTAAGTTCTATTCTTAAGGAATACAATTTCTCAGGCTGCATTGAGGCAGATGGTGGCGTAAACCTTGAAAATATTGGTTCAGTATTTGCTGATGGTGCACGTGCATTTGTTGGTGGCGGTGCTATTGTTGGACAACAAGATGTAAGATCTGCAATCAAAGATTTCAGAAATGCAGTTTTAAAATCACGTAGACGTATGTTACTCGAAAAAGCAAATCAATTGGGAGGTTCTGATTTAGTCAATAAATGGATTGGATTACATGTAATTGGTGCAAAACAAGAAGAAATTAAAAAAATTGCACAGGAGTCTGGATATCTTGAATGATCCTATCATGACTGATATGCGTTCAGAATATTCAAAGTCATTAATTCAACTTGGACATGATAATCCCGATGTTGTTGTTTTGGGTGCTGATACAACTGATTCTTTGAAGACTTCGGGATTTGGAAAACAATTTCCTGAGAGATTTTTTAATGTCGGTATTGCCGAAGCAAATCTTGTAACTGTTTCTGCAGGATTAGCTGTATCTGGAAAAATTTCTTTTGCAAGTACTTATGCTATATTTTTACCTGGAAGAGCAGTTGATCAAATTCGAAATAATGTTGCATACCCTTCCCCACCGGGAAAAAAAGGTCTGAATGTAAAATTAGTTACTTCTCATGGTGGGTTGTCTGTTGGACCTGATGGTGGCTCTCATCAACAAATTGAAGACATTGCAATAATGCGAGTAATTCCAAATTTTCGAGTTTTTATTCCTGCTGACACTATTTCTGTTTCAAAATTAACACAGTTGATGGCATCCGAATATGGTCCATTTTACATGAGAATGGCAAGATCAAAAACACCTATTGTGCATTCAGAATCTCAAGAATTTAAAATTGGAAAAGGAATTACTGTAAAAGATGGCTCTGATTGTACCATTGCCGCATGTGGAATTACTGTACGAATGGCTTTGGAGGCAGCAGAGATGTTACAGCAAGATGGAATTTCATGTAGAGTTTTAGATATGTTTTCAATCAAACCTATTGATCATCAAATTTTAGAAAAGGCAGCACGGGAGACGGGCTGTATTGTTACTACTGAGGAGCATAATATTTTGGGAGGAATGGGATCAGCTGTGGCTGAATCTGTTTCTGAATCTTATCCTGTACCTATCAAACGAATTGGAGCTCAAGACATGTTTGGGGAATCTGCCCGTGATTCTGAAATTCCTTTACTTTTAGAGAAGCACGGTATTACATCTTTTAATATGGCAAAACAAGCAAAAGATCTTAGGAATAAAAAAATATGAAAATTTTTCTTGACACTGCTAATTTAGAATCCATAAAAAAATTTAACGATATGGGGTTGTTAGATGGCATTACAACTAATCCTTCTTTGATGTCCAAAGAAGGTGGTAATCCAAAAAGTGCTATGGAGGAAATCACAAAAATTATTCAAGGTGATGTAAGTTTAGAAGTTGTTAGTACTGAATACTCTGGAATGATGGAAGAAGGTAAACGTCTTCGTGAATATGGTGATAATGTTGTTGTTAAAGTTCCAATGACTCCTGACGGTCTTAAAGCATGCAAATCTTTTTCATCACAGGGAATTCCTGTTAATGTTACACTGATCTTTTCTGCAAATCAAGCTTTACTTGCTGCAAAATCTGGAGCAAAATATGTTAGTCCATTTATTGGACGATTAGATGACATCGGTCAAGATGGAATGAACTTGATTAAAGAAATTAAGGAAATTTTTTCAAATTATGATTTTAAAACTCAAATTCTTGTTGCAAGTGTTCGTCATCCATTACATGTAATTGATGCAGCAAAGATTGGAGCAGATGTAGTTACATTACCTCCAGGTGTTTTAGAAAAAATGTTGCAACACCCTTTGACAAAAATTGGATTGGATAATTTCCTTGCAGATTGGGAAAAATTAAAACTAAAAAATCCTGACACTAAGATATAGTAAAAACTAGAAAAATATAAGAAAAATAAAATCCAAAAAGGAGTTTATGTTGTACCTTTTCTTGAACTAGTTCCTCTACCACTGCTTCTTGTTTTGCCTTTGGTTGAAGGTCTAGCCTTTGGTTCTGGAGTATCTTGAAGTTTTCTTCTGCCTGTACCTCTACCTGTTGAAACTGTTCTGTTTCCAGCAGCTTTCTTTTTTTCAGCTTGAATTTTCTTGAATTCTTCACCAGAAAATTTGAGATCTTCTACATCCACTTCTATAGTTCCAGTACCTCTTCCTGTTCTGATTTTAACTTTAACCATATTTTTACTAAAATTATCAAGACCTTTTATAAGATAGGTCTATAATTTTTTTCTAAAAACAAAGTATCATAATTCCAACTTTTTATGATACTATTGAAATTTATCTATTTTTTGAATTACTATTGGTATAAAATTACATTATTTTTGATATTGTTGTGAGGAAAATATTTTTAATATTGCCTGCTGTCGCATTTATTCTAATTTTTAGCAACATGTTTTTTGGACATTTACTTTTTACATATGATCAAGACATTAACAAATATTCTATCTATGTACATTTTCAAGAAGAATGGGATAGTTATCCTGTAAATATTTTATTTGATGTAACAACTGTTTGGTCTAATCCAAATTTTATAAATCATACTTACTCAACAGATTTTTCTAATGTTTCTAATTTTGATAACTATAATTCCAATCATTTACAATATCAGGACAATCGTGGTTATGTGGAATTAAAACATCAGTTTAGTGATTGTAATTCAAGCTGGAAACCAGTGTTGTATAGATATGCAATTGATTCAGTTAGAACTCAAATTGAATTAATTCAAGGTAGTGAATTAAACGATGATCCTTACGTTTCGATTTTTCCTAACATAAAGTCTATTAATTCAACTGCATCTAAATTTTATGTTCAGTTTATTCCAATATGTACAGACAAGGATAAAACTTCTTATTCATATTCAATTTCTATTGATGACAAAAGTTCTTCAATAGATGTTTATTTTGTAGATT
>Ga0209035_10000060_pt1 | contig 38321 bp, 43 predicted proteins | sample MarorgKNORR_S2LV_6_FD_188220 | JGI IMG/M metagenome (GOLD analysis project Ga0209035, IMG submission 188220) | Marine microbial communities from the Southern Atlantic Ocean, analyzing organic carbon cycling - AAIW_A/KNORR_S2/LV (SPAdes) (version 2) | ecosystem: Environmental > Aquatic > Marine... | reverse complement strand
AATTTGCAAAGCTTTTTACAAAATACATCATAGATTTACCTATGAGACTTAAATGGGGTTGGAAAGATAGAAGGTTAACTATGGGTAATGCAGGTGTAGCAAGATTACTCCTCTCATTAAAAGATCGAAAGGTTGATATGTGGACTCTCACAGAAATGACAGATTTGATTGATGATAATGGTGTAGTTATTGGTATTAGAGCCTACAAGGAAGGATCAGAGATTCATATCAAAGCCAGTAAAGCTGTTATCTTAGCGGCTGGTGGATTTGAGAAAGATCAAGCTTTAAGAGATCAGTATTTACCAAAACCAAGTAATGCTGAGTGGAGTGCTGCAAATATTTATAATACTGGTGATGCCCTAAAAGCTGCTCTTAAATTAGGAGCTGATACCCATCAAATGGATACAGGTTGGTGGTCAACAACCATGAAAGTTCCGGGCCAAGAAAAAGGATGGTTGTCTATGGTTGATAAATCTATGCCAGGAAACTACACCGTCAATAAAAATGGAGAGAGATTCTCTAATGAATCACAAAATTATGTTAGTTTCGTCAATGATATGTTTGAGAAATATGATGAAGGTAATCCTTGCGCCCCATGCTATATGATTTTTGATAGCAACTTTCGAAAAAATCGTCCATGTGGTCCCTTGTTGCAATCAAGCATGCAACCAGATTCCTCTGTTCCAAAAGAATGGTGGACGCCATCGTTTTTATCTAAAGGTGACACTTTAGAAGATTTAGCTGAAATAGTAGGAATTGATGCGAAAGGTTTATTAGTCACTCAATCCAAAGTTAATCAATACTCTAAAACAGGCAAGGATTTAGACTTACAAAGAGGGGATACTGTTTATGATCGATATTATGGAGATCCATCAGTTACTCCTAACCCATGTCTTGCGCCTCTTGAGACGGGACCTTTTTACTGCATGGTTCTGTACCCAGGAGAAATGGGGACAGCTGGTGGTTTGGTTATTGATACTAATTCAAGAGTGTTAAAGGATGATGGTTCACCAATTAAAGGTTTGTATGCTTGCGGAAATTGCACTACTGCTCTTCTTCCTACATATCCTGGCCCAGGCTCTACTTTAGGTCCGGCGATGACCTTTGGATACCTTGCTGCAAAACATATCACAGGTTCAAATTTTTAATGGATTTCTTAAATAAAACTGCCATAGTTACAGGAGCTGGCCAGGGAGTTGGCAGAGGTATAGCGCTTGCTCTTGCTGCTTATGGAGCAAATATCTCATTACTTGGTCGAACTTTTTCTAAGGTTGAGCAAGTTGCTAAGGAAATAATTGATAATGGTGGTTCTGCTCTTCCTATTGAGTGCGATGTTAAGAACCTCAAATCAATTGAAAATGGAATTCAGTTAACCATTAAGAAATATAACTCATTACAATTTCTAGTGAATAATGCTCAAGAGGTTCCTTTGGGTAGTATATTAGATGTAGAAGAGCAGGCATTTATTGCTGGCTGGGACTCGGGCCCCTTAGCAACCTTTCGATTTATGAGACTGTGTTATCCACACCTAAAAGGAGATGGAAAAATTATAAATTTAGCTAGCTCTTCAGCTTTAAGACCTGATTCAGCTAATTATGGAGCTTATGCTGCAGTAAAAGAATCTATCAGGACTCTCTCTAGAGCTGCTGCGGTAGAATGGGGCAAAGATAATATATTAGTTAACTGTATTATGCCCTTAGCTAAATCGTCTGGAATGGAATGGTGGATTAATGAACACCCAGAGGAAGCCAATGAGTTTATTCAGACTATTCCGCTTGGTAAAATTGGGGATTGTAAAGACGATATAGGGGAGGCCGTGTGCCATTTACTGAGTGATGGAATGGGATATATAACTGGCTCCACTATAATGTTAGATGGTGGGCAAGCATATTTAAGATAGGTACAAAATGGATCAATTACAGAAACTTTTAGATATTGAAGAAATTAAAAATTTAAAACATAGATATTTTCGTGCTATAGATATGGCTGATTTTGACTTATTAGATAATATTTTTACTGATGATGTCACTGTTGATTATCGCGGAGGGACTTACAGATGGCAATCTGAGGGCAAGGACACTATTAAAGAGAGCTTGCGAGCATCATTTCATAATCAAGCATGTGCGATGCATACAGGTCATCATCCTGAAATTGAGATTATCTCAAACACAGAAGCTAAAGGTAAGTGGTATCTGCAAGATATATTTTATAACCTAGATCATAATACTGTGACACAAGGTACTGCTCTCTATGAGGACATATACTTAAAGTTGGATGAGACATGGCTTATAAAACATTCAGAATATGACAGGATTTGGGAAGAAGTTTCACCAGTAAATCCCAAAACAAAATTTACTAAAATACTTCTTAAAGATAAGGGAATTCAAAAATAGGAAATACTATGAAAGAGAAAGTAGCAGCAGCGCTTAATAATTATGTTTTAGCTTACAAGGATAACAATAAAGATCTATTTTTAAGCTTATGGGCTCAAGAGGCAATTTTTGAAGATCCAGTTGGCTCAGAGCCCTGCAAAGGTATCGATGCTATCTCTGCATTTTGGGATTTTGGTCATGCTGAGGGAATGACTATTACTCCAGCAAATGTAGATAAAGTTATTTGTGGAAATGAAGGTATTTTAAAAGCCGTGATGCAGGTTAGAAATACCTCTGATAACAGCGGCATAGACATTAGTATTGTTGATCATTTTGTTATACGTGATGATGGCAAAATTATTCAAGGGAGGGCTTTCTGGGATGATGGATCCATGTCCCAACCTGATAACGTTGATTCATTTGAAATCAATATAGATGACTTTAAGGATAGGGGATAGCGCCTTATACTTAAATGAATTTAAGCCTAAATTTAAATAAAATTGCTTTATTGAGGAATTCCAGAGGAAGTGGTACTCCTTCATTAGAGGGTTACGCCAATGAATCAATAAAATTTGGTGTTGATGGATTGACACTTCATCCAAGGCCAGATCATCGCCATGCAACATCAGAAGATGCAATCAAATTATCTTTCATTTGCAATCACCATAACCTTGAATTTAATCTAGAAGGTAATCCCTTTTCTATTGCCTCAGGTGAATATTTAGGATTTCAAGAAATATGTTACCAAGCAAATCCTCACCAAATCACACTTGTGCCTGATTCACCCCTTCAAATTACATCAGATCATGGTTGGCAGAAAGGCTTTAAAGATAAAGAGTTAAAACAATTTATTAATAATCACAAGAGAAACAAAATAAGAATCAGTTTATTTATCAACGCTGATATTGAATCTGTTGAATATGCTGCAGATATGGGTGTAGATAGAGTGGAATTATACACAGGACCATTTGCAGAAATATATGCCTCATCTATGGTAAGAAATACATCAGAGCATATTGAAATTAAAAATATTATGATTAAGACTATTCAGCGTGCTCGCGAATTAAATCTTGGGGTGAATGCAGGCCATGATTTAAATTTAGCTAATCTACCTGAATTGATGCAGTGTGGATCTATAGATGAGGTATCAATAGGCCATGCAATTATTATTGACTCATTGAAATATGGGTTTTATGACACCATAATGAAATACAAAGAGATTACCAAGGGTAAATAATGGCGATTAAAGAAAAAATTAAAGAACAAATAAAAACCAATGAAATTCTAATATATATGAAAGGTTCACCTTATGAGCCTAAGTGCGGTTTTTCAGCTAAAACTGTTCAAGCTTTAATAGATTGTGGAGCTGAATTTTCCTATGTTGATATTTTAGAAAATCAAGAAATTAGGCAATTACTTCCAGAAATATCTGATTGGCCAACCTTTCCTCAGGTTTTTATTAAAGGTGAATTAATTGGTGGCTGTGACATAGTTACTGAAATGCATCAAGATGGCGAGCTTCAACTATTGATAAGTTCCGTTAGCAAATAGATTAACCAAAATCTTTTAACATAGCTTTAAGCTCAAGAGAATGTTGTTCCTCTTCTCCAATCATGCTTCGCGCATACTCTTCTAGGTAGACAGAAGCATCAGCAACACCTGCTAGTAGCTGTTTATATAAACCTAGTGCATGTAACTCATGCTCCAAGCCTTCTTCTAAAATATCCTTAATAGAATGCCTATGAGTTTCTTTAATTTTTGCAATTTTAAGGCTAGGGTGACCATCTAGCCCAACAATCAGTTCACCAGCCTGCTGAGCATGCATGAGAGACTCACTCGCTTGCTCCTTAAGAAAGGTTACTATTGGAATTCTATAAGGCCCGCTGACCATTAATGATGAATGAGTGTATCTAACAACTCCCGCTAATTCATACTCCATTATTTCGTTTAATATATTACAAACTTCACCTGTATTTATATCTTTCATCTCCATGTATTTCCTTAATAATGTTACTATCTTTGATAATATATTTCATAAATTTAATTTTGTAAACCACTGATATAAGGTATTTAACTAATGATAATCATTATCACTATGGTATTTATTATCATTTATGAAATCATACATTTATGCAGATCATTAGAGCGGACAGTTATCAGTCATGGTTATATGAATCAAAGGGTACATTGGTTGCAGTTGACCCCTGGCTAAATAAGAAACAAGAATTTCCACTCTTTAGTTGGTTGCTATACAGAGAATCAGGTGAAGATAGCTACTTAATTAAAAATAACCTCATTTCAAGAGTTACACATATAGTTATAACTGCTCATTTTTCTGATCACTTGGACTTAAATTCACTGAAATTATTTAAGAAAAATATTCCAATATATACAACAAAAGAAGCCTCCAAAGTCTTATCTAAAAATGGATTTATAAATGTCAGCATTGTTAACGTTGATAGCAAATATCAGTTGGGGGAATTTCAATTAGAGCCAAAATTAGCAGGCAAGCCCTATCATAAAACTTCATTTGCTTATGTCATTTCACACAATCTAACTAGGGTATTTCACGAGCCCCATATAGTGAATTCAAATCATATCCTCAAAAATATCAATGCTGCAATCTTAACTGTAGATAGGGTTAGAGTCTTAGGTTTAGTCGAGGTGTCTATGAGCATGAATAAAGCATCTTCTAGATCCAAGGAAATGGATGCTTCTTATATATTGCCTACAGGAATATCTCCATCATCTACAAAAGGGTTGATTGCTTGGATACTATCAATTAATGAACATGCTCTTAATTTATCTGGAGACCTGTTAGCCTGTAGAAAAATGGGCGATTCGTTAACTTTGTAATATTTAAATAGCTCTATACTTTAGGGAGCTTGGTTACTAGCTCCTCAAATGAAGATTCGCACGCTCTACAATTATCAGTAACACCTCGTTTTTCATAATTTCTTGTTCAGTGAGGCCTTTTTTTATATCAATAATTACTTGCTCTTTGGTCACATCATTGCATACACATAAATACATTCTTTAAATTTATCCGGTTTTGATAGCATGCACCAATTTATAAAATTGTAGCTGCATCAAATGAATTAACAACCATGCAAAATACTTCAGCTGTTACTTTGGCGTCATATGCTGCGCTGTGAGCCTCATCATTGTCATAAGCAATACCTAATTCTTTACATACTTTTGCTAGCACAGTTTGCCTCGTCGCCAATACACCTAAACTAACGGTGTCAATTAATGAGAATGGATGGAATGGAGATTTCTTAATACCATTTCGCGCGCATGCAGCTAATAAAAAACTATGATCAAAAAAAGCATTATGGCCAACAAGAATTGCTCTAGAGCACTCGTATTTATTGCGATGCTGGTTAATAATTTTAAAGCATTCCTTAATTGCCGATAATTCATCTACAGCTACTCGTAGAGGATGATTTAAATCTAGCTTAAGAAAATCAAGTGACTCTTTATTAATTTTTAATTCTGCGGGAGGATTTATATGATATCTGATTGAGTTACCAAGAATAATACGATCATTTTCGTAATCAAGTAGCTGAATAGCAATTTCTAAAATTGCATTTTTTTCAGCATCAAAGCCACCTGTTTCTAGATCGACGACTACAGGTAGAAATTTTCTAAATCTATCTTTTAACATTTAAGCCCCTTATGATGCCTTTATAATATAAACGAAAACCCCGAACTAATATGGTATTTGAAAATATTACACATAGAAAATTTAATGGTATAAACGTTTCTGAACACCATGAATTTTCTCATGAAAAAGTGTTTTATTATGAGGATGAAGAAACAGATTTAAAGTCTATTATTGCAATTCATAGCTCATCCAAAGGTCCAGCAATTGGAGGTTGTAGATATAAACTATATGGATCGTATGAAGAAGGTTTGGTAGATGTTTTAAGGCTCTCCAAAGGCATGACACAAAAAAATATTGCTGCAAATATACCTTTCGGTGGAGGAAAAGCTGTTATTTTTGCTCACACTGATAAATCCCCAGAACTATTAAAATCTTTCGCCTCCTTCCTTAACTTACTTGATGGATTATATATTTCTGCTGAGGATATAGGGATTAACCTCGAGGATATTCAGTTCATCAAATCTCATTCCAACTATGTGTTTGATAATGTTGATCCAGGTCCTTATACAGCTAAAGGCATTTTCTATTCAATAGAATCAGTAATTCAATATTATTTCAAATCAAGCTTAGCAGATAAAAAAATTGCTATTCAAGGAGCTGGCAGTGTTGGATTACGTTTGGCTCATCATTTGGCAGATGCTGGCGCTTTAGTTTATATAAATGACATTGACCCAACCAAACTAGAATCCATTCAAGTTAAAAATATACATATAACTGACAACCCACTCACCCAAGAATGTGATGTACTCGCTCCGTGTGCAGTCGGAGGGATCTTAACACCATCATCCATCCTTAAATTAAAATGTAAAATAATAGCTGGTGGGGCAAATAATCAATTGCTAAACGAATCGATTGATAATGCATTATTTAATCAAGGCATTACCTTTATTCCAGATACCCTCATTAATTCGGGTGGTGTTATAGGTTTAACTAAAGATTTTCTTAAAAAAACTGACTCTCAGATTGAAAACGAGCTTATAGAAATATCCAAAAGGGTTGTGACATTAATGAAATTAGCTGAATTTAACTCCACAAGTGTTTTAACCGCAATGCAGAGTTTATAGCTTAATTTTTGAGATCAGTTGATCTATATGATCCAAGTCCGCATTTTTTTCTTTTTTTGATTTCTCTAATATGTCTATTTGAAGATTTTTTAATGAAATATTTTTGTCTATTGAGCGTTTACTAATCTTTGAATTTATTGAATTAGCTATATCTAGATTTAATTTAATATTTCTGCTTAATTTAGAATTATTAATTTTTCGATCGTTAAGGAAGTTTTTCAAATTAAAAAATTGTTCAGATTTGTTTCTTGCATTCTTAGATTCTCTAATATTGACAGGTATAAGATCTATACAGTCAACAGGGCATGGCTCTATACATAGTTCACAACCAGTACACATATCCTCAATCACGCTATGCATTAGATTAGCGGCGCCAACAATAGCATCAACAGGGCAGGCATCTATGCATTTAGTACAACCAATACAATCCTCCTCAACAATATTAGCTATTTGATCTGTTAATGCTGGGCCGTACCCATCATCAATGGTAGTTGAGTCTCGATCAATTATTGCTGAGATATTGTCTAGTGTTTGCTGGCCACCTGGAACGCATCGATTGTGCGGCGCGCCTTCAGCTATTGAAATAGCATATGGCTTACAACCAGGTGTATCACACCTACCGCATTGATACTGAGGGAGCTCTGCATTAATAAGCTCAATAAGATTACTCATATGATTTAATCAGTAATACCTAACTTTCTATGCAGCTTAGTGTTTGATGTTGTATATCCAAATGGAACACGCTCACCAGGGTGAATTCTTTTGTATGCTTTTTGTACTGCCAATGTTGTTTCATGGAAGCCACAAAGTATTAGATCGAGCTTTCCTGGGTAATCATTGATATCTCCCACAGCAAAAATTCCATCTCTATTTGTTTGAAAATTTTCAGTGTTAACATTTATTTTCTTTTGCTCTAGCTCTAGCTCCCACTCTAATATAGGACCTAGTTTTTTATTTAGCCCAAATAGGAATAAAAGTTCATCAGCCTCAAGTTTAATATTCTCTTTAGTATCAAAATTCTTTAAAGTTACGTCAGTAACCTTATCAGTCCCCTGTATTGATTCGATTTGAAAAGGAGTAAGTAGATTAACAGTTCCTTTCTTTACTAGCTTCCTCATTTGAGCCTCTGTATGTTGTGAGCCTCGGAACTCATCTCTTCTGTGAACTAAGCTAACTGATTTAGCAATTTTTGATAGCTCCACAGTCCAATCTAGAGCAGAATCACCACCACCAAAAATAAATAAATTTTTATTCTTATAAGTCTCCACTAATCTTGCTGCATAACTAACTCCTTTGCCCATGAACTTATCGGGATCTTCAATATTCGGCGGTCTTCTTGCTTCAAAAGAACCTGCACCAGCTGCAATGAATATATTTTTTGTTAGACATTCGATGCCTGCATTTGTTAATACTTTCCAGGTCGTAATATTATCTTCAGTTTTAAATTCTTCAATTCCCTCAACTCTTTGAGAGAGATGCAGGTCATATTCAAAAGGTTCAATTTGTTTCATCAGTGCGTTAACGTGCTCTTGAGCAGTCTGAATAGGAACTCCAGGTATATCATAAATTGGCTTTTCTGGGTAAAGCTCTGAACATTGTCCACCAATTTTATCGAGGTTATCAATGAGCGTACAATTCAAACCCAGTAATCCAGCCTCAAAAACTGTAAATAATCCAACTGGACCTGCTCCGATAACCAAGATATCCGTTTCTATTTTCATTTTATTTTTTGTCCTGGTTGAGCGCCTTTATCAGGAGAGATTATAAAAATACCTCCGTTTGAATCGCTTGCAGCTAAAATCATACCCTCTGAAACTCCAAATTTCATTTTTCTAGGAGCTAAATTGAAGACCATCACAACTAATTTACCAATCAATAGGCTTGGTTCATATTCAGATTTAATTCCGGCAAAAACATTTTTTTCACCCAGTTCACCTAAATCTAATTTAACTGCAATCAACTTGTCAGCACCGTCAACATTAGTAGCATCAATAACTTTTGCAACCCTCAAATCAATTTTCATAAAGTCATCAATATTGATGATATTGTTCTCTTCTTCATTCATGGTTATTTCCTCTTTATAAAATTGTTGAATATCTAAACTCTCCATCCTAGTAAGCACCGGTTCAAATTGATTTATGTGAGTATCTAAAATTGTATTTTCAAGCTCATCTCGATTGTAATTTGTAACATTTAACATCGATAACATCTTTGTAGATATTTGCGGGATCACAGGATAAAGGAGAATGCATAAATTTTTAAATACGTTAATTGTTGTTGTTGCAACAACAAGCGCTTTCTTATCATCAAGCTTCCATGGGGTATTTTCATTAATGTATTTATTTGTATTATCAGCAATTTCCATGATTAGTTTGATAGCTTTTGAAAACTCTTTAGCACTATAAAGGTCGTACACATTTTCAAATAACACAGATGACTTATTTAAATGGCTTTTGTCTAATGAAGGGGCTAATTTATTATTATTTTTAGCAATGAACGGAGCTGATCTGCTGAAGATGTTTGAAAACTTACCAACTAAGTCAGAATTAATTTTTTGGGACAAGTCTTCTAAATTTAAATCAATGTCTTCGATTTTTGAATTTAATTTACTGGCAAAGTAATATCGAAGTAATTCAGGATCACAGACATCTGAAAATTGCTCTGCTGTGATATATGATCCTTTAGATTTAGACATTTTTTTGCCATTAACAGTGACGAAGCCATGAACATGGATGCTATCTGGTAGTTTATATTTACTGGCCTGCAGGAGTGCAGGCCAAAATAATCCGTGGAAATAAATAATATCTTTGCCTATAAAATGATGTATTTCATACTCTGAAGATTTACCCCAAAGTGTTTGAATATCAGTGTTATTTGAATTTGCCCAGTTTTGAGCTGAAGCAAGATAACCAATCGGAGCATCTACCCAGACATAGAAGAATTTATCCTTTTCTCCTGGGATAGAAAAACCAAAATATGGAGCATCTCTAGATATATCCCAACTCCTTAGCCCACTATCTAGCCACTCTGAGAGTTTAGCTACAATAGGTTTTTGCATTGATGCTTTTGTTAAAAACTTTTTTAAATTTTCTTTGGTTTTTTTTAGATCAAAAAAAATATGTTCAGATTTTTTTCTTATAGGCACGCTCTGTGTAAGCGCTGATTTAGGATTTAACAATTCTGTAGCGTTGTATGTTGCTCCGCAGACATCACAACTATCTCCATATTGAGCTTTAGCTGAACATTTAGGACAATCTCCAATAATATATCTATCTGCTAGAAACATACCTCTTTCTTCGTCATAACATTGCTCAATCTCTTCTTTGTAGATATACCCACTATTTTTTGCATCTAAGTAAATTTCCTCTGATAGATTTTTATTTTCATCAGTATGTGTAGAGTGATAATTTGTGTAAGTAATACCAAATTTATCCAGTGAAGCTATGTGTTTGGCTTTAATGTCTATTATAAAATCATTTGGCTCAACATTTAGCTCTTCTGCCATCATCATGATCGGGGCCCCATGTGCATCATCAGCACAAAAACTTAAGACCTCATGATTGCAAGCTTTTAAAGAGCGTACCCATATATCAGTTTGAATATGCTCAAGAAGATGGCCAATATGAATATCACCATTAGCGTATGGAAGTGCGCTTGTAACTATGACTTTTCTTAATTTATTGATTTTACAGCCCATAAATAGGTTTTAATCGAGTATTATAAGTCAAAAAATTATATCCATGGGAATCAATAAAATAATTGCTATTGCATCTGCAAAAGGCGGCGTTGGTAAATCAACAGTTTGCGCTAATCTAGCCTACCTCTTTTCTAAAAACTCAAAAGTTGGTATTTTAGATGCAGACATTTACGGCCCTAATCAACATATTATTTTCCAGTTAGATGAAATAAAACCAGAAGTTTTTGAGCAAGATGGCAAGAAATTTTTCAAACCAATAAAATCTCAAGGAATAAAGATTAATAGCATGGGTTTTATTCTTGATGCAGATAAAGCTGCAATGTGGAGAGGTCCAATGTTGAGCGGTGCGATTAAACAGCTGAAGGATTCAACACAATGGGGAGATTTAGATTATCTTTTTATTGACATGCCTCCAGGCACTGGCGATGCCTATCTAACAGTAGCATCAGACATAAAACCGGATGCAGTCATACTTGTTACGACACAAAGCCCTCTCGCAATTCAAGATACAGTGAAATCAAAAGCTGTTTTTGATCGGTTGAATATACCCATACTGGGCTATATTGATAATATGTCTTTTTCTGTATGTGACGACTGCGGCAAAACTATAAATGACTTTGATAGTCACGCAGCAAGTAACAGCTTAAATATAAAAGAACTAGGAGTAGTCCCAAGAAATAACGATTGTGCAGTTTTTGATTTAAAGTCTTCTTCTAAATATTTTAAATCGATTTATAATGAATTATTAAAAATTATATGATTATTAATAAGCTATTTTCTATTGTTGTAATTACTGCATTTCTTAGTATTAATATTGCAGCTAATGATCCCTTTGAGGATATAAATCGACAGATTTGGACATTTAATGAATTTTTAGATGACAATGTGGCAAAGCCAACTGCTGAGATTTATACGGCAGTAACTCCACAATTCATTGAAATTGGATTATCAAATTTTTTTAGAAATTTAAATGAGTTAGATAATACAGCCAATCAATTACTTCAAGGCCATCCAATTCTTGCATTGAACGACTTCTCAAGATTTATTGTTAATTCAACAGTTGGATTGGGTGGCTTTTTCGATGTTGGTTCAAAGATTGGACTAGAGCGTCATGATGAAGACTTTGGTCAAACTCTTGGAGCTTGGGGTGTTCCATCAGGGCCTTTTTTAATGATTCCGATATATGGTCCATCTTCGCCAAGAGGTTTAGCTGGCAGAAGTGTAAGCACTGTCTTAGGAGGAACTTTCGCTATTGAAGAAACAGATGTTCGTGTAGCAATTACAGCCCTTGATGCTCTGGAAACTAGGGCTAGATATCTTGAAGTTGAAACATTAATTATTGGTGATCGATACGCATTTATTAGAGAGTCATATTTACAGTATCAAGAATTTGAATCCTCAAACGGGGCAGATCAGAGCGATGATTTTGTTGATGATATGGATGACTTATTTCCTGACGATTGATTTATACAATAGCTACCAGCTCTTCAATTTTCTCATCTAGATTATCTTGCTGCATGATTTCAAGAATTAACCTTCTAAAATTCTTAGCGTTTGGCTGACCTTTGTTGATACCAAAAACATGTTTGAGAGTTTTTGAATAAGCATGACCATATTCTTTTTGACCCACGCAATATTTTAAATAAGTTCTTAAAATATTTTCTCTAGTCAGGATTTCGCGGGGTTGATTAAAAAGCATTGAATCTACGTCAGCAGTCATCATTGGGTTGTCGTATGCTGCTCTTCCAAGCATTACACCATCAACTATATTCAGATGGTCTTTTGCTTCTGTAAGGGTATTAATGCCTCCGTTGATAACAATCTCTAAATCAGGAAATGATTTTTTTAATTCATAAACATTTTCGTACTTCAATGGTGGTATTTTTCTGTTTTGACGAGGAGTGAGACCGCTAAGAATAGCCACTCTTGCATGAACAATTAAGGTTTGTATTTTTTTGTCTACTGCCTTATCCGTAAAATTGTGAAGAAACTCATAGTTATCTTGTTCATTAATTCCTATTCTACATTTAATAGTAATGGGTGTTGTCGAGGATTCTTGCATGGCAGAAATACACTCAGCCACAAGAGATGGTTCTTGCATCAAGCATGCCCCAAAGGATCCTTTCTGAACTCGCTCTGATGGACAGCCAACATTGAGATTGATCTCGTCATATCCAAGAGATTCGCAAATTCTTGCGCAAGTTGCTAAATCTTTAGGATCTGATCCACCAAGCTGAACAGAGATAGGGTGCTCAATCTCATTATTAAAATTTAATTGATCCATGCAATTCCCATGAATAATAGCTCCAGTTGTAACCATTTCTGTGTATAAAACAGATTGCTTGGTTATAAGCCTGAAAAGGTATCTATCATGTATGTCTGTGCATTGCATCATAGGTGCGATACAAAACCGATGATTTATCTTCTTCATTGGTTACAGAAAATATACCACCGAGAAAAATCCAACAACACTTAGAACTATAGTGTAGGGAAGTGCCATTTTGACCATTTTCATATAAGACAAGCCTATTAATGGAGCAAGAGATGATGTTAGTAGAAATAAGAATGCAGCCTGACCATTTGGTGTGGCTATGCTTGGGATATTAGTTCCGGTATTAATCGCAACAGCAAGGTCATCAAACTGATCTCTTACAATTTCACCTGAATCAAGCAGCTCTTTAATTTCATTAATATAGATAGTTGCAACAAATACATTATCGCTTATGGCAGATAGCACTCCATTTGCAACGAAGAAAATTGGAGCCTGCACCTCAACACTTTGATTAACAATATAAATAATAATGGGAGAAAATAATTCCTGATCTGCTATTACACTAACTACTGCAAAAAATACAACAAGTAATGCTGTAAATGGCAAGGCCTCCTTAAATGCATCTCCTAAATCATGCTCGTCAGTTATTCCTTTAAAGGATGTAAGAAGAATAATGACACCTAGACCAATAATTCCAACAGCAGCTAAGTGAAAAGCTAGGGCAATAATAAGCAAAATACCTACAGTCATTTCTATTGCTAGCTCAAGCTTCATAATGTCAGTTCTTTTGCTAAGCTCAAAATTATTGAAATCATGAAAAATATTTTTAATTCTCAAGGGTAGATGAGTTCCAAAGCCAAATAATCTAAATTTTTCAATACTAAAGCACGTAATCATGCCAGCTATAAATACTGGAACTGTAATTGGAGCCATTTTGACAGCAAATTCTATAAACTCCCACTCAGCAATGTTTGCAATTAATAAATTCTGCGGCTCACCTACAATTGTGCAAACACCACCAAGGGCAGTGCCTACAACACCATGCATAATCAAATCTCTTAAAAATGATTTAAAATTTTCTAAATCTTCCACTCCTTCTATAGAAAGCGTTGAATCATCTAAGATATTATGATTTTTCATAGAAAAATCAGCACCTGAATTGGCTAAATGGAAAATTCTGTAAAATCCAATTCCCACTGCTATTAATACCGCAGTTACTGTTAATGCATCAAGAAATGCAGACAAAAAAGCAGCAACAAAACAAAAAAGAAGAGAGAGTTTTGTCTTGGAGTGAACACGCAAAAGCAACTTCGTGAAAATGTTAAGCATTAAATTTTTCATAAAATAAATGCCAGCTACCATAAATACCAAAAGCAAAATTACTTCTAGATTTCTTTCTATTTCATGCAGCAAGGTATACGGAGTGGTCAGTCCAATTACGAGCCCTTGAATTGCTAAGAGCCCCCCAGGCTGAAGTGGATAACATTTTAATGCTAAGGCTAAGGTGAAAATGAATTGTAGTAATAAAAGCCATCCAATAAAAAATGCACCATTAAGACCTAGATAATTTAATGCGTATAAAGCAATTGGATTAAATATCAAAAACGCTATGATGGTATTTTTATACCAGCTAGGCGATGGTCCTAAGAACATTTTATAAAGATTATTTATCATAGCTATAAACCCTAAGTAACATGGAACCAATTAGACAATTACACGACAATTTTCAATCCCAATCAAAACTGATTATCTTTTGTGATGGTAAGATTTTATACGATCATGACCAAAAAACTTACTGTTTTGATCCAAAAGATTTAAATTCCCTTGAAAGTTACTCGCCGTTTTTATCTATAGCTAAAGATACCCTTGTGGATCAATATTATTATTCTATTGAGGTTGAGCGCAATTCAGACATCTTTGGTATTTTTATGGATCCAGCAAAAATCGAATTTACTGACTTTAGAACAACACTCTCATTTCTGGATTCATCTAACTTTCAACTCATCTCAAGGGCCTCCATACTTATGAATTGGAGAGCTACTAATAAATTTTGTTCTTCATGTGGAAAACAAACTATTTTTAATCCCAAAGAGGGCGCCCCTGACTGTGAATGTTTAGCTCATCCTAAATACCCAGTAATATCTCCATGCATTATTACTCTAATTCATGACAAAAATAGAATTCTTTTGGGTAGAAGTAAATTCTTTCCTCCAAATATGTTTAGTACTTTAGCTGGATTTATAGAGGCAGGAGAGAATGCTGAAGAAGCATTAGCGAGAGAGCTTATGGAGGAGGTAAATATTAAAGTTTCTGAAGTTAGGTATTATGGATCACAGTCTTGGCCATTTCCATCTCAATTAATGCTTGGTTATTTCTGTAAATACGTAAAGGGAAAAATTAAATTAAATGATGCTGAGTTAGAAGAGGCCAGGTGGTTTGATTTGGATAGGTTACCCATGATTCCACCTGACACTTCAATATCCGGTCAGCTTATTCGCTCTTATATCTTGGATCATTCAAAGCTCTAGTTGGCTTTGGTGCCTGTGTAGGAGCTGGAGTTGGTGCCGGTGTAGGAGCTGGAGTTGGTGCTGGTTTAGGAGCTGGTGTCGATGTAGGAGTTGGAGAGGGACTTTTAACATTTTCAACTTGTGCCTTATTGCCATTGATCTCATCAGTCGAAACAGGTAATTTTTTTTCTACCACCTCAGTATTTTGCTTCAATGAGTCTTTCTTTTTTGGGGGTATTACAATAGGTTTACTAGATTTATTTGAACTACCTGCTTTCTCTGAAGTGTTCCTATTTCTATTATTACCTTTATTATTTGGTCTAGAATTTTTATTTCTATCATTAGTCCTAGGTTTAGAGCTTCTATTGGATGAGCTTTTGTAGTTTCTTCCTTTTTTAGAATGAGAAGATTTCTTTTTAGTTTTTTTAGATTTAAATATTGATAATGTCAATATTGACTTAATAAAATTAAAAAATCCTGATGATTTCTTTTTCTTTGGCATTCTAGGAGGAACGGATACTTTTACTAATGGCTTAAGAACCTTTTTATTGGTATTTGAATCTCTCCAATCCATTGAAGGTTCTGGACTGTTTGGAGTCATGTTATAAGAAGAGCTCTTCTTCCCAGCAACTGCCTTAACCCGAGCTACTTTATAATAAGGTCTAGTTTTGTATGGATCTGCAATTATAAGAATATTTACTTGATAAGTATTTTCAATTGCTATGATATCTCTTCTTTTTTCGTTAAGCAGATAACTTGAAACATCCGCTGGAACATATACATGAATCTCACCTGTATTTTCTTTTGCGGCATCTTCACCAATAATTCTAATTATTGATTGGCCAAGAGATCTTGTCCCACGCACTTGCACATGCTCAATATCATATGTTTCGTCCAGTGATGGTCTTAGCCTTTGCCTTGAGAGCTCAAGCAAGCCAAATCTAGAAATTGCTGCAATCTGAATTCTTGCGCGATCAGATTGCACAGCTGATCTGAATGTACTTTCAACTTTTTGTTGATGTTTTTCATCTTGCATGTCAATAAAATCAATAACAATTAACCCACCCAGATCTCTTAATCTTAATTGTCTTGCAATTTCTCTTGCAGCCTCTGTATTTGTTGCAAATGCTGTTGATTCAATGTCTTTGCCTTTTGTTGCTCTTGCTGAGTTAACATCAATAGATACCATTGCTTCAGTTGGATCTATTACTATTGACCCTCCTGATGGAAGAGAAATTTCTCTTTGAAAAGCAAGCTCTATCTGACTTTCAATTTGATATCGATTGAATAAGGGTATGTCCTCATTGTAGTAGATTACTTTCTCTGCATGGTCAGGAATAACTGACTTTGCAAAATCCAATGCCTCAGCATGAACCACCTCATCATCAATTAAAATTTCTTCTATGTCGTCTCTAAAATAGTCCCTAAATACTCTTAAGATTAATTTATCATCTTTGAATATAAGGCTTGGACTTGGAGCATCACCAACTGTTGATTTAATTTGATCCCATAAATTCATTAAATAATCTAAGTCCCATTTGAGTTCCTCCGATGACCTTCCGAGGCCAGCTGTTCTCACAATTACACTCATGCCTTCAGGAATAGTAAGTTCATTTAAGGCATTTTTTATATCATCTCTTTCCTCTCCAGCAATCCGTCTTGAAACTCCACCAGATTTTTCAGAGTTAGGTATAAGAACAATAAAGCGTCCTGCTAAAGAAATCTGATTTGATAAAGCAGCGCCTTTTGTGCCTCGCTCTTCTTTTAATACTTGTACAAGGATTTCATCGCCTTCTTTTAAGGTGCATTTTCTTTTGCCATCTGCCCCATTAGCAAAGTATTCGTTAGACAGTTCTTTCAATGGAAGAAAGCCATGTCTTTCACTACCAAAGTTAACAAAAGCGGCGTCCAGACTTGTTTCTACCCTAGATACTTTTGCTTTAAAAATGCTGCCTTTTAGTAATGCTTGAGCATTAAACTCATTATCTAAGTCAAACAATTTTGCCCCATCAACCAACGCAACTCGAAGCTCATCAGAATATGAGCAATTAATTAGAATTCTTTTCATTTTTTTCTCCAATACAGAGAAAGGGAAGAGCAGCAATGCTTTTAGAAGTTTTTAGAGTCTTATCTCGAGGAGCTCTTAAAACTGACTTCATTACATTAATGAAGTAATAATAAAACTGGTCTTATTCTTTCTTGCGCCTTTGCGCCATTCTCTTTACTTTCTCTTGATCGGCTGATATTCAGCGATCTTATTATTTACTCATGATTTATATCAGGAGTTTAATTAGTTTTGTTATGGTTGAAATACTTTCTAACCTACAATTTCGAGTATTCTACCCCAATGAGCAATAAAAACCTAAAAATAAATCTAGATGCGACTGGAAGACGCATAGATAACTATCTTTTTAATGTTTATAAATCTTTACCAAAATCTAAAATCTATAACATGATCAGGAAGGGTGAAATTAGAGTTAATTCTTGCAGAATTAAACCAACCTACAAGCTGCAGATGGATGATGAGATAAGAATCCCCCCATACCTAATAGATTTTGACAATGATTTACAGGATATTAAGATTCCGCCAAAAAGGATAAGTGATTATCAAAGTTCAATATTGTTTGAGAACAATGACTATATTGTTGTTAATAAGGATTCAGAGCTAAGCGTTCATTCAGGTTCTAGCAATAAATTTGGTCTGATTGATATAGCTAGAGCTGCAAACCCAGATTTTGAAATTGATTTAGGCCACAGAATAGATAAATCAACTTCAGGCTGTATTGTCCTATCAAAGAACAAAAGATTTTTAAGAGACTTTCACAACCAATTAAAAAATGACAAGGTTGAGAAAATATATGAAGCAATTCTTTTTGGGAACTTAAAATCAAACCTAGAAATTGAATCGAAAATTGATACCTCTTCAAAAGAATTTCTGCATAAAGTTCAGGTATCAGATTTAGGAAAGATTGCTAAATCTAAGTTTATTATTATTAAAAAATATAATGGATACACGCATGTCCACATAAAGATATCAACAGGCAGAATGCATCAAATTAGGGTGCAAAGCGCAAGTATGAAACACCCAATTATAAATGATACGAAATACGGCATTTTCAGTCTAAATAAAACTATAGCGAAAGAAACAGGCGTTAGCAGACTTGCACTCCACTCCAGTACGATAAAATTTACAGATTTAGATGGTTCCAATGTTTCTTATAAAGCGCAGACATGTAGCAGATTTGATATACTACTCAACAAGCTATCTAAGGTAGCTATTCAAAGTTAATCTAATCTGATAGGATGCATTTTTTTTAAAATATTATGGCAGTTCAAAAAAGTAAAAAAACTAGATCAAAGAGGGGCATGATACGTTCTCATGACCATCTCTCAGATCTTACATTATCAACAGATCCAGTTTCTGGAGAAAGACACCTGCGGCATCAGATGACAGCAGATGGCTTTTACAAAGGTCGACTTATTAAAGACTTGCGTAAAGCAGAAAAAGAGACAGAGGATACCGAAACCCAAGACTAATTATGTCTTGTTCAGCATTTGTTGCTTTCCCTGGTCAGGGTTCCCAGCATCCTAATATGCTCTCAGAAGGCGGCATACTTGATATAGCCCAATCAAATGATAATCTAGAATCAACCCAGTGCTGTAGTGATTTAATCTCTCATGATGTAGTTAAGTTAATTGAAGATAAGTCTGAGGATCTTCTTAATCAAACTTCTATTACACAGCCAATTTTACTGCTCTGCTCTTACTTTCATTACCTTAAACTAATGGATAATACTAATATTTCTCCTTATGCATTAGCCGGCCACTCTCTTGGAGAGTACACAGCATTAGTAGCGGCGGATTCTTTATCAATAACAGCAGCGCTTCAATTAGTCCGCAAAAGAGGAGAGTTGATGGAAAACACTCCAAACGGATCAATGGCAGCTATTTTAGGGCTTGATATGGACCTCATTGAGGATATTTGCATAATGTCATCAACTGACTTGGTTTCAACTGTCCAGTGCGCCAACTTAAACTCAGCTAATCAGACTGTTATTTCAGGCCATAAAGATGCCGTTCAAAAAGCTCAGGAGTTATGTCTTGAAAAAGGAGCCAAGCGTGCTATTAAACTTAATGTTAGCATTGCTGCGCATAGCTCCTTGATGAATTCGGCAGCTAAAGAATTCTTAGTCACCTTGAATAATGCTGAAATTAAAATGCCACTCATACCTATTATTCATAATACAAATGCAGAGCATGCCAAAAATTTAGAAGAACTTAAATCATTATTAGTTTCTCAACTTTATTCTCCAGTGCAATGGGTTGGTACATGTAAGAAAATATCAGAAAATAACTCACCCATAATAGAGTGCGGACCTAGCAAGGTCTTAACAGGTCTTTTTAAGTCAAATAAATTGGAAAACCTATTTTCTACATCAGATGAACTTTTTTATGAGAAAATATCAAATTATGGATAATAAGACTGTATTTATAACAGGCGTATCTCGGGGAATTGGAGAAGCTATAGCCAAAGCTTTTTCTGGTGAAGGTTACTTTGTGATTGGAACATCTAGAGCTTCATTTGATCTTTCTAAAAGTTTAGACAGTGATCAATGTCTTCATATTCCTCTTGATGTAAAAGATAGGACAGGAATTCAATCCTCTTACGACTTGCTTAAATCCAAAGATTTGCTACCCACAATCATTATTAACAATGCAGGTATAACTAAAGATCAATTGTTACTTCGCATGGATGATGGAGATTGGGACGATGTTATAGAAACAAACTTAACTAGTATATTTAATATTACCAAAGTTTTTATTAAGCCTATGGTCAAAGCTAGAACAGGGCGGGTAATTAATATTTCAAGCGTTGCAGGATTAATGGGCAATGCAGGTCAAGTGAATTACTCTGCTAGCAAAGCTGGTATTGGCGGCTTTACAAGATCATTAGCTAAAGAACTTGCCTCAAGAAATATAACTGTTAATTGTATCTCTCCAGGATTCATTGCAAGTGATATGACTAAAGGTTTTGAGGGTGAGGCGCAAACAAAAGTTATAAACCAAATACCTGCACAAAAACTTGGTGATCCTAAAAATATAGCTGATTTAGCAATTTTTTTGGCATCTAAAAAGGCAAGTTACATTACCGGCCAAACCATCTCGGTAGATGGCGGTCTTTATATGAGTTAATGTTGTTATAGTTTTTACCTTAAATGTTGTAGAATACATTTTTTAATACGGAGGATGCACTGTGAGTATCGAAGAAAGAGTAAGGAAAATTGTTTGCGAACAACTGGGCGTTTCAGATGATGAAGTTAATAATGACTCATCTTTTGTTGACGACCTAGGTGCAGATTCGCTAGACACTGTAGAGCTTGTTATGGCTCTTGAAGAAGAATTTGAATTAGAAATTGCCGATGAAGAGGCTGAGAAAATTTCAACAGTTCAAGAAGCCGTAGACTACATCAATTCTAATAACTAATTAACCTTAAATGAAGCAACTACACAGAAGAGTTGTAGTTACTGGTCTGGGTATTCTATCTCCCATTGGAAATACCGTTAATGAAGCCTGGTCTTCATGCACCGAAGGCAGATCAGGAATAACGAAGGTTGACGTTGGTATTATTGATAGCCCAGTATCAGTAGGCGGTAAACTTAAAAATTTTAACCCACTAGATTACCTAGACGCAAAAGAAGTTCGAAGAATCGATCCATTTATTCAATATGGGATAATTGCTGCAGATCAGTCAATTCAGGATTCAGGGATTCTTAATTTCCTCAATTTAGATAAAACGAAGGTTGGAATTAATTTTGGAGCAGGTATTGGTGGCATAGAAACCATTGAAAATAATAAAGTTCTACTAGAATCTCGCGGATTCAAGAAGGTTTCCCCATTTTTTGTGCCAGGCTCAATAGTAAATATGATTTCAGGCCTTGTATCTATTAAGCATGGCTTTATGGGCCCTAATGCATCTGTCGTCACAGCATGTTCATCTGGAAGCCATTGTATAGGAATGTCTGCTAGATCAATTGCATACGGGGAAGCTGACATCATGATAGGAGGAGGCGCTGAAATGGCATCAACACCATTATCAATATCTGGATTTATTGCTGCAAGAGCGCTATCAACCAATCCTGATCCTGTTTCTGCTAGCAGACCATGGGATCTAAATAGGGATGGCTTTGTTTTATCCGATGGAGCGGGTGCCATTGTCCTTGAGGAATATGAGCACGCTAAAACAAGAGGGGCAAAGATTTACGCTGAAATAACTGGCTTTGGAATGAGTTCAGATGCTTATCATATGACAGCACCACCAGAAGACGGAAGAGGAGCGTCACTATCCATGAAAAATGCCTTGTCAGATGCAGAAATTAATATCGAAGATGTTGATTATATAAATGCTCATGGTACCTCTACACCCCTTGGTGACTTAGCCGAGACGAGAGCATTGAAAAATGTTTTTGGTAAATCTCTTCCTAGTATTAGCTCTACCAAGTCAATGACTGGCCACACCTTAGGTGCTGCCGGAGCAATTGAATCAATTTTTTGTATCAAAGCTATCAATGACGGCGTTGTACCTCCAACTATTAACTTAGAAACCCCTGATCCTCAATGTGATTTAAATTACACACCTAATATAGCTATTGAAAAGGACATATCAATCTCTATTAACAATTCATTTGGTTTTGGGGGAACTAACTCCACACTTGTATTTCAAAAAATCTAATTTAGTTGCATCTATTGCGTCTATATTCTTATTCGGAATTATTCTTTTAGGCACAGCAGAATCATTTGCTTATTCCCGGGTATCAAGTAATTCAGAGACCTACACCATTTCACCAGGCCATTCTCTTGATATTATTTTTGATGATATGAAACTATATTATTGGCAAAAAATACTACTTAAAATTTATATTAAAGCTAATAAAATTAATTTAATTCAAGCAGGCCATTATGATTTGATTGATAAATCATGGAAACAATTCATCCATAGTTTCGAAACCGGAGAAATTAAAAAATTTAAATTTCAGATCAGAGCAGGCTCAAATCTTTATGAATTAAGAAGCCTTATTAATGACTCTAGTCTTAACCGAGATTGTCCTGACTTTGGCTGTTTAAATAATAGATTTGGTTATATAGAAGGAACATTAATGCCTGAAACCTATTTCTATAAATTTCAGTCATCAGTTGCTTCAATACTTAAAAAATCTCAAGATGATTTTATAAATTTTTCAGAGGATTTGTGGCTTTTAAAAGTAAACAATAATCCCTTAACCTCACTTGCTGATGCCTTAATTTTAGCCTCTATCGTTGAAAAAGAAGCAGGCAATGACAATGAAAAAAAAATTATCGCAGGAGTTTTTCTTCACCGACTAAATTTAAATATGAAGTTGCAAGCAGACCCAACTATTATCTATGGATTGCTACCAACCTTTAATGGAAACATCACTAAAAATAATATTAGAGATAAAAATAATCTACATAATACTTACCAGATTAAAAGACTTCCCCCAACCCCAATATCATTTATTAGTAAAAGCTCATTAGAAGCAGTAATATTAGGCGAACCTAATGAATATTTATATTTTGTAGCCCAAGGGGATGGATCGCATTATTTTTCTAAACATTATAATGAACATCTCGAGGCTGTAAGAAGGTACCAACTAGCAAAATAATGAAATTAATTACTTTTGAAGGAATTGAGGGGGTAGGTAAGTCTACCCAAATTAATTTAATCCATGATTGGCTCTTATCATTAAATTTTTCTGTCAAGCTTCTTAGGGAGCCTGGCTCTACTGCCTTGGGTGAAAGGATTAGAAATCTTTTATTATCTAATGATTCTGATATAACCCATTACACAGAGTTGTTGCTAATGTTTGCTGCGCGCACGCAGATGATCATAGAGCATTTAGAAAATGCAAAAGAGGATTTTATTTTATGTGATCGTTACTACCATGCATCTATTGCATATCAAGGGTATGGCAGAAACCTACCGCTCAGTTTCATTGATAGCCTTATTGATGGAGTGGCTTGCCCAAAACCAGACCTTACTATTATTTATGACTTAGATGTTAAATTAGGATTCTTACGCAAATCAGAGGATGTGATTGATAGAATTGAATCTTCTGGTATTGAATTTTTTGAAAATGTTAGGGAGGGTTACATAGAGCTATCAAAATTACGTGATGAGGTTAATTTGATTGATGCTAATAATAATCCTGAGTGTATTCATGAGCAGACAAAAAACTTAATCAATCAATTAATATAGATGAGTGTTGAAAAATATTCATGGCTCAAAAAGTCAATCCAAAGAAACTCGATTGAGAGCCTTCCATCATCTATTATCATCGAAGGTGAGTCAGGGCTCGCAAAGTCAAAATTAGCTCAATTTTTTACCAAAGAACTTCTTTGTTCTTCTGAAGAACATCAATGTCAGGGATGTAATTCATGCTCTTACCTCAAAGCAGAATCTCATCCAGATTACTGCTATTTAACATCAGAAAGCTGTTCTAGTGGTCTATATTCAGCATCTAAAGAAAAAAAAGAAAAAGTTACCTCCAAAAGCATTCATGGAATTCGAGCTTTAAATGTATTTATGTCTCTCAGTAACTCTGTTTCTGAGCGAAGGGTAGCTGTTGTATTTGATGCCCATCTCATGAACCTTAACGCTCAAAATGCATTACTAAAAACTTTAGAAGAATTGCCTAAAAATAAATTTATTATTCTGGTCTCTGATAAGAGAAAATATTTCCAACCTACTATTTACAGTAGATCAAGTTTAATTTCAATTAATAACCCATCAACCACTGAAATCGATGAATGGATTATCGATCGAGGCTATATAGGCTACTCATCATTGAATTTTTCTCCTGATTCAACACCCCTAGAAATTGAACGTTTGATAAATACTGATTCGGTAAATCAGTACCAAGAAATAACTCAAAAAGTAAATTTATACTGTTGCGGTGAACTTACAACATCTGATCTTATTAAATTTTTTAAAGGCCTTAATATCTCATATGAATTAAAAATTAATTCCATTATTGGATTTTTAATAACTTGCTTAGGCATCACGCAAATGTTTTACAAACCTCATCCATTGATAACATCTATGAACAATAGATCAATAGACGACGAGGCATTATCAGATTTAATTGAAGAATTAATTGATTACAAGGTTGCGCTCGTTAAAGTTCCCTCATTGAATGAGCAAATTGGTCTAAGTAATTTTATCTTTAAAGTTCAAAAAATTTTTACCAATGATAGCTTAAATTGAAGCGCCGCCATCAATAATAATAGTTTGACCATTGATATAGGCTCCCGCATCAGAAGCAAGCATTATTGCCGCACCAGCGATTTCATCAGATTCTCCAATCCTTCTCATTGGAACATTAGACGTATACGCTTTTAAGATATCTGGATTTTCCCATAGGCCTCTAGCAAAATCTGTTTTAATTAAACCTGGAGCAATGCTATTGGCTCTAATATTATAATGCCCGTATTCTACTGCAATATTTTTAACCATTTGAATATCTGCTGCTTTACTTAAGTTATAAGTGCCTATCAAGTTACTGCCTCTAGTACCACCAAGACTTGAGATAATAATAATTACCCCATCTTTTCTTTCAATCATTTGCGGAGTTACAAGGTTTGTTAATATATGATTTGCTTTAATATTATTATTCATAATCTTATCAAACGCCTCAGATGGGATATCTTGCATTGAGCCCATAAATGGGTTGCTTGCAGCATTGCATACAAGTACATCGATCTTTCCAAGCAACTTATTTGTTTTTTCAACGAGATTCTTTAAATGATTTTCATCAGCAATATTTGCTTCAATTGGGAAGGCTACCTCACTTTCCATATTGTTATTAATTTCATCTGCAGTTTTATTACAGGCTTCAATTTTTCGGCTTGATATGATGACTTGGGCACCATGTTCTGCTGCATGAAATGCTATGGATTTACCAATTCCACGAGAAGACCCCGTGATTAAAAATGACTTGTTTTTTAAATTAAATAATGACATATGCCTTATAATCTTTTGATGTTAAAAAATGTAGAAATATATTCTAAATCAAATTGTACCTTTTGTGATAAAGCGAAGAACTACTTTAACCAAAATGATATTCCCTTCACTGCGCACAATGCAGAAATCCCTGAGATATTTGAAGTCTTAATGTCTAGAAATCCACACGCTCGAACAATGCCACAAATATTTATTAACGACGAGTTGATTGGTGGATATACCGACTTAATTGAATGGTTGAAAATATAATATAGGAAATAATTATGTATGAGATATTGGCTTACTATCTAAATGTTTTTAGTGAACTGTTATTGGTTATGGATGCAAATCTTAGTGGGTCTTGGTGGTTTCCTGCTTTATTAATAGGTACAGGTGTTTACTTCACAGCTTATCTAGGATTTCCTCAATTTAAATTTTTCGCTCATGGTTTTAGAATTGTCACTGGAAAATATGCAAAAAAAGATTCCAAGGGAGAGACTACTCCTTTTGAAGCATTAACAACAGCCATGTCTGGAGCTGTGGGTACTGGTAATATTGGTGGAGTAGCCTTAGCAATTTGGATTGGAGGTCCTGCAGCTATTTTTTGGATGTGGATTACTGCTATCTTTGGAATGACAACTAAATTCGTTGAAGTGACCTTGGCGCACAAATATAGAACAACCTTAAATGATGGTTCGATATCTGGAGGCCCTATGTATTACATAGAAAAAAGCTTTAACAAAAGATGGGCAGGGGTTTTATTTGCCGGTCTTATGATGATTTGTGCCATAGGCTCAGGCAATATGCCGCAAATAAATAATATAGCTCAAGTACTGGATGACACATTTAGTATTGAGAAATTACAAACAGGCTTAGTATTGGGTGCTTTGTTATGGCTAATTATTGCTGGTGGAATAACACGAATTGCTAAGGTTGCCAGTAAACTAGTTCCAATTATGGCAATCATATATTTCGGAGGAGCCTTGGTAGTTGTAGCTGAAAATTACCAAAATATTCCTGAGTCATTTTATCAAATATTTTCTCAAGTTTTTACAGGTTCTGCAGCTGCCGGTGGCTTTTTAGGTGCAAGTTTTGCAATGAGCCTGAAGTTGGGTTTAGCAAGAGGGCTTTATTCGAACGAAGCTGGTCAGGGATCTTCACCTATTGCCCATGCTTCAGCTAAAACAGAAAAATCTGTAGAGCAGGGAATGGTTTCTATATTAGAGCCATTTATTGATACGATTATTGTTTGTAGTGTTACAGCACTTGTTATTTTATCAAGCAACGTTTGGACAGAAAAATTTGAAAATGAATTTGAGAAATCATCATTATTTTTTATATCTGGACTATACCAAGACTCAAACACCGACGATCAGAAACAATTAGCAAATTTTGTATCTGATAAAAGAAAATTTACAAAAGATTCTTCAAATGTTAAAAATTTCACTGGTAATTTAACTATCACAGATGGAATTCTAGAGAATAATGATGTAACTATCTTTCATAATAATTCAATCGCAGAAAACGTACTTTTTTATACTCCTCTGTCAGATGCAGAAGCTCTTGCATTAATGCAAGATGATTTCTTAGCATTGGAAGACGATGAAGCTAGAATTCTCCGATTTAATGGCCAAATTGAAATTGATGATAATGGAGCAATCGTAAAAAAAGATTCAAATAAAGATCTTGTAATTCGCGGTGACTCATTGGTCCACTCGGCAACCTTAACTTCTAAAGCATTTGGCTCAGGTGTGCTTGGTAAATTTGGAGAATACATTGTAGCGATTGGTTTATTATTATTTGCTTTCTCTACAGCTATTGCTTGGTCTTACTATGGCGACAGATCTACAGCTTATATTTTTGGTGAGCGCGCTGTGCCGATATATAGATTATTCTATGTTTTTTGTTTTATTATCGCTGCAGTGATAGATACTACAATTGTTTGGAGAATTGCTTATGTTGTTGTTGCGCTAGTCTCAATTCCAAATTTAATAGCTTTATTTATTCTCCGAAAAGAAATGAAGGAACAAGTCACAAGTTATGTAATGGAAAAGTAGGAATGTGTAAAATACAATAACCCTTTAATATTTAGGAGAAATTATGACTATAGAAGTAAACACCATATTTCCAAATCAAGAATTAAGATTGATAGTAGATGGTGAATTAAAACAACTCAATTCAATAGATTACTTGTCAAATAAGAAAGTGATGCTCGTTGGAGTGCCAGGCGCGTTTACCCCAACATGTCATGTGTCTCATTTGCCAGGTTACATTGATAATCTAGATAAGTTTAACGAGAAGAATTGCTTGGTAACTTTTATTTCAGTAAATGATCCTTTTGTAATGAAGGCCTGGTCTGAAGCTTCTGGGGCCACCGGGATAGATATGATTGCAGATGGTAATGGCGAGCTTGTGGATGAGCTTGGACTGGTCATGGATGGCTCAGGTTTTGGATTAGGTAAGCGCTGTATTCGCTTTGCAATGCTAATTGATAATGGTGTTGTTACCTCTATGGATTTAGAGCAAGGGGGTGCATTAGAAGTTTCTTCAGCTGAAGTTCAACTTGAAAAAATCTAAATCTAAATATCTATTTGCTGGCCTTGGAACAATGGGTTTTCCAATGGCTGGACACCTTTCTTTACATAAAGACATAGATCTTTATGTATTCAATAGAACTAAATCGATTTCATCAAAATGGATTCAGAAATATAATGGTATTCAAATCACATCATTTGAATCTTTGCCTTTTAAGTTTGATGGAGTAATAACCTGTCTCAAGGATGATTTAGCAATATCATCCATATTGCTAAATAGTGGTCTACTTAAAGCAATTAAAAATAATAGCTTTATCGTTGATCATTCAACCACATCACTTGATTTGGTTAATTTGATCTCTACTAACCCAGATATCCTTTCAAAGAATATCTCCTTTTTTGATGCTCCAGTTAGCGGCGGTGAAGCAGGTGCAATGAATGGATCTCTTTCTGTGATGATTGGAGGTCCCAATATTAAGCTTTCTAAAATTAAGCAGCTTCTACAAACCTACTCAAATAAAATCACCCATATTGGACCCAATGGGCATGGGCAGCTTACCAAAATGGTAAATCAACTCTGTATCGCAGGTCTGCTGCAAGGCCTTTCAGAGGGAATTATTCTTGGTAATGAGTCTAATCTAAATATGACTAAAGTTTTAGAGGCTATTTCGAGTGGGGCTGCGCAATCATGGCAGATGGATAACCGATTTAAAACAATGGTTAAAAGAAATTTTGATTTTGGTTTTGCAGTAGACCTAATGATTAAGGACTTAAAAATTGCTCTCAAACATTCAGAGCTAATACAATTAAATCTTACTAATTCTAAATCAATACTTAAAAAATATAATCAACTATCGAAACTAGGCGATGGTCATCTCGATACATCAAGCCTGATAAAGTTATTGGAGAGATAAAAAAAGCCCGCTAAAGCGAGCTTTTTAATCTAGCAGAATTTACTTCTTCATCCACATAGGCAACATTTGCATTATTAGTAATGATAATACAAACAGTCCACCAGGTATTGTAGGTATTAAATTAAACGCTGCGCCTTTATTAGTGTTAGCTATTAACTCAGAAGCGTATGGAGATATTGCTTCTCCTGTGGACTCAACATAAGCCATTCCATTAGCGATACCATTTGCATTCCACTCAGATGCTCCAAAATTTATTAGAAATCCATATGCAACAAAAATAGCAAAAATACTTCCAGCTACTCGCATTACTATTGGCGTTTCAGCATTATTATAAATATTTTGACCAATTCGAAGGCCAACCCAGGCAAGAAATGATAAGGCCAAAAACCACATTCCATTGCTGCCCGAAGCCAACCAATAGTTATCCCATAATTGCAATTCAGTCATATCGTACTCCTATATTTATATCCCTTAATTAAGATATGTCTATATTTTACACAAGTAAATATAAAGATACATAATTCCTAGTAATTAGCTTTATTTTAAATTGGTTCGAAGAAATAACTAACATAGGAGTTACCATCTTTATCTTTTCTGCCTAGCGCGTCCTGAAAGATTAATTTTAATTGCATATCAAATTTTATATTATCGGGGTTAGCGTCAATACCTATTAGATTTCCTTTAATGGTTCCCCCTCCATCTAAATCGACAATTGCAGATATGTATGGGACGTCTACTCCAGGAAATGATCTATGAACAATAGAGTAAGAATATAGTTTGCCTGTATTACCTAATTTAATTTCCATTAAAGAGTTGCTTGAAAAACATTTAGCACACGTAGATCTTTTGCCAATAAAAATTGAATTGCAATTCTTGCATTGCAAACCGGATAAATAAAACTCACCATTATCGTCGCGAATGTATTCTGTTGCTGGTAATATTTTATTTGCTTGATTGGACATATTAGTTACTTTGATTAATATTGATATGTGTTTTTATATTATATAAATGATTAGGAGACATCAAATGAAAAGTTATGTGTTTGGTTTGCTGTATATGGATAGCTGGAAATGGTATGAAGAATATCTTCCTGCTACAGCTAAATTAATTAAAGAACATGGCGGTATTTATCTCGCCTCAGGTGTAAAACCTCAAATGCAAGAAGGAAATGAAGAGCCTAGTGCTTATGTTTTATTAGAGTTTCCTGATTTGATCTCGGCTCAAAATTGGTATGAAGATCCAAAATACAAACCATTAATTGATCTAAGAAATTCCGGTGGAAGGTCCGAGATTTATATATTTCCTGGTATAACGCCCATAATAAATGACTAAACCAAATAAAGAACTTTCTGAATGGCTAGATACCATCAAAGACTCGGACATATCCTCAATTAGTCTTGGAGAGCTTATAGATTCAACTGCAAATAAATTCCCTGACAGCGAGGCTCTCGTATATACAAATCAACCAGATGTAAAAGATATTCGATGGACATACAAATTTTTAAGTATTAGGTCAACAGAACTTGCCAAGGGTTTTTTAGAAGCTGGATTATCCCCCGGAGATACAGTAGGAGTTTGGGGTCCAAATCACCCTGAATGGATTTTAACTGAATATGCTTTAGCAAAAGCTGGATTAAAAATGGTTACATTAAATCCTTTGTACAAAGAAAAGGAATTAATTTTTGCACTTAATACAGTTCAAGCAAAAGGATTAATTCATGCAGATGAAATAGGGGGATCTCCTGCAAATGATTTAATCAAAATAATTAAACCAGAGATTCCTTCACTGCATAATATTCATTCCTTTAGTGAGGGATTAAAACAATTAGTAACAGATGGCGAACAATCTTTGATTGAATTGCCCATCGTCAGTTCTAAAGATATATTTATGATCCAATACACTTCTGGGACAACAGGCACGCCTAAAGCTGCTCAAATGACCCATGAGGCGCTTATTACTTCATCAAAAAATAGTCATATTCGCTGGAAAGTTTCTGCCAATCAAAAAGTTTGCCATGGATTTCCATTGTTTCATATTGGGGGCTCAGCCTGCATGACTCTTGGAGCAGCCTCTATGGGAGCAGTATCTTTGCCGTTATATATTTTTAAACCAAGTGTGACACTAGATATTATCGAAAATGAAAGGTGCTCAATGTTTATTGGTGCTCCTGTACATTTAACAGCAATGATGCAAGATCCAACTTTTAAGAATAGAGATTTATCGGCATTAAAGTGCCTGGTTGTTGGTGGGTCAAACCCGTCAGTTGAGCTTATCAAGCAATTCTCTAAGGAGTTTGATGCTGATGTTATCAATGGTTATGGTATGACTGAAACTTGTGGTTTATCTACCACAGCACTTCCAACAGACCCCCCAGAACTCAAAGCCATAGCAGGACTTCCATTACCTGGAGTTTCGTTACGTGTGGTTGATAAGAATTATTCGATTGTAAGGAATGATATTCCCGGAGAACTTTTGTATAAGGGACCGGGGTTAATGAATGGGTATGGAAACCTACCAGACGGTAGTTCAGGTATAAATGATGACGGATGGTTTCCTACCGGCGATTTAGCCACAATGAATGCACAAGGCTACATTAATATTGTTGGCAGATCAAAAGAAATGATTATTAGAGGAGGTGAGAACCTTTATCCCATTGAAATAGAAAATTACTTGGTCGAGCACCCAGGTGTGTTGGAGGCAGCAGTTTTTGGTCTGCCTGATAAAAAATATGATGAAGAGTGTTGTGCTGTTGTAAGAGTTGATCTCAATCTCATAAGTGACCCAGAAGATCTAAGGCAATGGTGCAAGGAAAGAATTTCCAGATGGAAAATACCTAGGTATATCTTTTTTATAGATTCATTTCCAATTACACCATCTGGAAAAATTCAAAAATATAAATTGAAAGATAAATATTTAGATGAGCTAGGTTTAATTTAGTTTTTATTTACTACATAATAATTATATGAATTACTCAAAATACAAAGAACTTCAAATAACCACAGAAAATAGAATTCTGACTATTTCAATAAACCGCCCTGAGCATATGAATGCAGTTAATGAGCAGCTTCATATGGAATTTTCTACAATATTCATGGACGCTGAATATGATGATGATATAGATATCGTCATATTGACCGGAACAGGCAAATCATTTTGTGCTGGCGGAGATTTAAAGTGGCTCCTGGGTATCCATGGCGATCCCGTAGCCACTTCTTATCATATTAGTCACGATCGAAAAATACAAAACGCAATGCTTGATATGGAAAAACCGATTATTGCAAAAGTAAATGGACCAGCAATAGGTCTTGGGTGTTCACTCGCTTTATTTTGTGATTTTGTTTACGCAACCCCTAGATCAAAATTTGCCGACCCTCATGTATCGGTTGGATTAGTAGCAGGTGATGGAGGGTGTGTTATGTGGCCCCAACTTATTGGGTATGCTCGAGCAAAAAAATACCTTCTTACGGGAGAGGTTATTCCAGCAAATGATGCCTTGGATATGGGCTTAATTACAGAAGTTATTGATGAGGCTGAGATTGATGCCGCTGTACTTCAGTTAGCTGAAAAACTAAGAGACGGTGCAAAATATGCCATCAGATGGACTAAAACATCTATTAATGCAGGTCTAAAAGTCATAGCAAATTCTATCATTGATCGTGCTGCTGCTTTTGAAAATGTTACCCAACTAATGGAAGATCATAAAATTGCCCTTCAAGCTTTTTCTGATAAAGAAGTACCAAGGTTTAAGCAAAAATAACAACGACTATATTTTGAATAAGTTTCTTATCATCACAGGAGGAAGTAGTGGAATAGGCTATGCTGCAGCATTACTTTTTCAAAAAGAAAATTATACAGTTATCAATTTATCTCGATCTGAGATACCTCTTAAGGATGCAATACATATTCCCGTTGATCTGTCTAATTCAGGATGGCATGAAGACACCGATAATTCCTTTAAGAGCTTACTAAAAGAAGCTGATCAAATATCATTAATACATAACGCAAGCAAGATGCAAAGTGATAACGTTGAGAAATTTGACCTAAATGAACTAAGAAATGTCCTCGAGGTTAACTTAGTAGGCCCCTCCATATTAAACCGAATGGTTATTCCTTATATGAAAAAAGGTTCATCAATTATATATGTTGGATCTACGTTATCCGAGAAGGCAGTTCCGCAGATGGCATCATACGTAACAACTAAACATGGAATGATTGGTTTAATGAGAAGTACATGCCAAGACTTGTTTGGAAGGTTTATACATACTGCTTGTGTATGTCCTGGAGCAACTGAAACAGAGATGTTACAAGAGTATGTTCAGGGCAATGTCGAGGCTCTTGAAATGATGGCAGGCACATTGAGTGAGAATAGATTAATCTCACCTGAAGAAATTGCATCAACATTATTATTTTGTGCTCAAAACTCTGTTATCAATGGTTCTGTTATCCACGCTAATTTAGGAATTTTATCGTCATGAATCAATTTAGCGAGCCTGAACATATAACCATATTAAGAAATACACTCAGGCAATTTATAGATAAAGAAATGCCTCGAGATAAAGTTAATCAGTGGGACAAGGATGACTATTTTCCTAGGGACGTATTCAACAAACTTTGTGCATTAGGAGTTACATCTCTTACCGTTCCTGAAGAATATGGTGGCTCAGGCAAAGACATGATGGCAACCATAGCAATTATTGAAGAGCTATCTACTAGAAGCCTTGGGATGGCATCTGGATTTATATTTTGTGCATGTTACGCGGGTTTAAATATTGCAGAAGCTGCTAGCGAAGAGCAAAAACAAGAACTTTTACCAAAAGTTGCACAGGGTAAAATTCTTTTTTCATATGGGATTAGCGAGCCTGACGTTGGAGCTGATGTTGCTAGCGTTCGCACAAAAGCTGTCATTGATGGCAACGAAGTTGTAATTAATGGAACAAAAAGATGGTGCTCAGGACCAAATGTAACTGATTATATTTATACAATTGTTAGAAGCGGGCCCGAGGAAGATAGATATAGAAATTTATCCTTGATTTTAATTCCACCTAAATCTCAAGGCATAATAATTGAGCCTCAACAAACCTTGGGACAAAAAGGTGTTGGCGGAACTTGTGATGTAACATTTGAAGATGTTCGAGTCCCCGTTGAAAATATCGTTGGTGGTGAAGAGGGCTGGAACAATGGATGGAATAAAATTGTAAGCACTGGTCTAGATGTTGAAAAAATTGAAGTATCAGCCCTCGCATTAGGTATTGCTAGAGCAGCTGTTGAGGATGCATGGCAGTATTCCCAGGAACGTATTCAATTTGGCAAACCAATTTGCCATAATCAAGCAGTTAGACATAAACTTGCTGAAGTAAAAACAAAACTAGAAGCATGTAGGTTAATGACCTACCAAGGAGCATGGCTAGCCGACCAAGACGTTGTTGCTACAGTTGAAATGTCAATGTCAAAACTATTTGTAACGGAAACAGCTTTGGAGATAGTTCTTACTTGCCAACAGATATTAGGTGCATACGGTTATGTAAGAGACTTTGATATGGAAAGATATGTGAGAGATATGCTTGCAATGCCAATGATAGGTGGATCTTCGTCAATTCAAAAAAATAATATTGCTAATAGGTTAAATCTACCAAAATAATCTCTTATGTTTAAAGATCAAACTGCAATAGTTGGAATTGGGCAGACAGAATTTTTAAAAAATATCGACTCAACAGAATTAAACTTAGCCTGCAAAGCAATAAAATTAGCACTGGACGATGCAGGCATTAGCCCTGATCAGGTTGATGCATTGGGAAGTTTTACGTACGAAGACACCCCTGAATTTGAAATTTCAAGAAATTTAGGTTTTGGTAATTTACATTACTGGAGTCAAGCTCCATATGGTGGGGGCGCAAGTTGTGCTGCAATTGGTCAAGTTGCCATGGCTATTGCAAGCGGAATAGCAAATGTTGGGGTTGTATGGAGATCTAGAAAAAGGGGCGATCCATCTTCAAGAATGTGGTCCCATACTGAACAAGAAATTTTTGATCATTGGAAATGGTCCAGGCCTTCCGGACTCGTAAGACCTGTTGATGAATCTTCAATGATTATGCGTAGATATATGTTTGAAAATGATTATTCTAGAGAGGATCTATCAAGTGTTGCTATCACTCTCAGGAAATATGCTAACAAAAATGTAAATGCTTTAATGCACAAGAAAGAACTTTCCTTTGATGAGTATATGAATGCCAGGATGATCTCTGATCCTCTATGTCTCTACGATAATTGCCTAGAAAGCGATGGAGCTATAGCCGTTGTTATAACCAAGTTAAGTCTAGCCAAGACTCTATCTAACGAGCCTGCAATAATTCATGCGTACTCTCAAGGTATGTCTCAAGAACATTCATTAATGACCGACTACCATGGAGAAAATCCACTTCATAGTTCTTCGTACGTGACTGCAAATAATTTATGGAAGCAATCTGATTTTCAACCTAAGGATGTCAGCGTTGCTCAATTTTATGATGCTTTCTCTCCCATGATTCCACTTTCTTTAGAAGCTTATAATTTCTGCCCCAAGGGAAAGGCACTTAAGATGATTTCTGATGGTTTCATTTCTGAGAATGGGCTCTTACCAGTTAACACATCAGGAGGTAGTCTTTCTGAAGTTTATTTGCATGGCATGAATCTAGTATTGGAAGCAGTAAGGCAAATTAGAGGGTCGTCTTCATCTCAAGTTAAGCAAGTGAATTTATCACTTGTTACTACCTGCGATGCAACTCCAAATGCAGCTCTTTTACTTAAGGGAGGTATCTAACATGATTGAGAGTGTACCGATTCCAGGTATTAATGATTTTGATAAAACTTTCTGGAAAAATACCACTAAGAATCTTTTATCTATTCAACATTGTGGTTCTTGCGATGAACCTAGATTTCCTCCTAGACATATGTGCCCAAAATGCCAATCTACTAATCATAAATGGAAAATTGTTAGTGGCGACGGTGAGTTATGGTCATATGTTGTTCCTCGATCACCCTTACTACCATATTTTGAAAAGCAATCACCATATGTTGTGGGGCTGATTAAATTAAATGGCTATTCTAATATCAGGATCATTGGAAGAATTATGAGAGCTGATAATACAAATGAAGTTGATATAAATAAAATTAGCATTGGGTCTAAGCTTTCAGTTGGTTTTAATAAAATAAATACAGACATTTCTATTCCATTTTGGTATTTAGAAAGTTAAATTAATATACCGTGATAGATTGCTGGGGAGGTAATCATGAAAATTAACTACAACCCTTATTCTAAAGATTTCTGGGATAATTCTTGGGATATATACAAAGATCTGAGAGAGAATGATCCAGTGCATTGCATGGAAGACTTTGGAGGTGCATGGGCTCTAAGTAGATTTGAAGACATATGGAATGCACATTTGGGTTCCTACAAAGATTACACCTCTACCTTTGGAACTTCACCCCCGCCTTTGTTGCTTGGAGATGAATCAGGCCCTGGTCATGTATCAATACCTACGAATGATGGCGCCGATCATCGGGATTATAGAAACACTATTGCTGATAAGTATACACAATCATCAATATCTGAATTAGAGGACAAGATTCGTCAATTAACGCGAGATGAATTAAAACCATTATTAAGCACTGGAACCCTAGATATTCATGATATTGCAAGATCAGTAGCCTTGTTTAGTATTACTGACATGATAGGACTTGATCGTGAAATTGCATTAAAAGCACGAGAGTTGATTGATGTTTTTTATGAAAGAGACCCAGATGTAATGGGTGTAACACCTAGAGGTCAAGAAGCTTTTGGTCAAGTTATGGGTTTAATGTTACAACTTGCTGCAGAATGGAGAAAAGATACTCCGCCATCTCCATCTCATATTAATGCCTGGGTGAACAACCAAGTGAGGGACGGTCTGTGGATGAGTGATGAACAAATTATGGGAAATACAAGCATGCTAATAATCACTGGGGCAGATACCGTTCCCTACAACATTGCTAATATGTTTTTCTACCTTAATAAAAAACCTGATCAGCTTCAATTAATGAGAAATGACCATTCTCTAATACCTGGTGCTTTTGAAGAATGCGTTAGATATGATCATCCTACTAACATATTAGGCAGAAGGTTAACTAAAGATATTGAATTGCATGGCAAAACAATGAAAAAAGGAGATGCAGTTATCTACTTATATCAATCTGCTGGTAGAGATGAAAGAGAGTTTGAGAAAGCAGATCAGTTTGATATTACAAGACCGACACCAAAAAGAAGCATTAGTTTTGGCCACGGCCCCCATAAATGCTTAGGTCAACATTTAGCTAGGCTAGAGGGCAGGGTAATAATTGAAGAAATTTTAAATGCAATTCCTGAATTTGAAATTAAGGAAGATAAGGTGGTAAGAACATTTGGTGAGTTTCTCCAAGGTTATCGAAATATGCCAATAGAATTTAAACCTAGTTAGCTCAAGATATTATTCATCAAGTCGGTACATGATTGTCTTATCGCTCATTAAGAAATGTGATTCATCTTCTCTAATAGTTTCAACAATTTCATTCTTAGCTGCTAACTCCATAAAGTCATCTAAATCCATTTTATTTTTAAATCCTAATTCAGTTATGACACTGTAAACAGTCCCCAAAGTATCTGCTTCTAAGGTAAATTCCCCGGAGAGTAGATTTGATTGAGGTAAATAGGTTCTTCTGTAAGTTTGGAGCATTGGAAATATACTCATGATAAGTGGGGCGTGTTGCTCTTCATAATAAGCTTGAAAATTCTCATCTGAGATATCAGGTTTCTTGCATATTAGAGCTATTAATTTTGGCATAACTGTAAAGAAGAAGACCACTTAGAATGGCTTAGCTTCCATGGTGAAGCTTCAATATTCTTTGTTTCATTAACTGCAACATAGATTTTTGCTGATGCAGACAACCCTTCATTTGCTTTAATGAGCAAATCTATTTGAACCCAAGATTTTGTTTTATCAATTTTCTTTTTTTGAATAACTGTGCCGTGGAACTCTAGAGAATCACCTGGGCATATTGGTTTTTTTATCTTAAAGCTCACTTTGCCAATTCTAGACGAGGACCCATATATATCAGTAATATGTTTGATAATTAATCCATTTAAAGTGTAGTTATTCATTATGATACTAGGTAATTTTCCCTTAGTGATCGCCCATTGTTGATCTGTATGAAGGGGCGCCCAGTCTCTGCTTGTAACTGCACCATTTTGAATAGACTTAACTGACACCTTATGTATCGCAACTTTTAG
>Ga0209035_10000059_pt1 | contig 38598 bp, 30 predicted proteins | sample MarorgKNORR_S2LV_6_FD_188220 | JGI IMG/M metagenome (GOLD analysis project Ga0209035, IMG submission 188220) | Marine microbial communities from the Southern Atlantic Ocean, analyzing organic carbon cycling - AAIW_A/KNORR_S2/LV (SPAdes) (version 2) | ecosystem: Environmental > Aquatic > Marine... | reverse complement strand
TTGTTCTTTTTTGTCTTTCTGATTTTTATCTTGTTCTTTTTTGTCTTCCTGATTTTTATCTTGTTCTTTTTTGTCTTCCTGATTTTTATCTTGTTCTTTAAGTTTTTTTGTAACTAGTTCATAATTATATTTGGAATCATAATTTGAATTATTTGAAAGGATAGATTTTTTATAGAATTCAGAGGCTTCTTTTAATTTATTTTTACTTTCATTAATATTCCCTAGTTGTTGATAGGATATTGATTTTATAATTTTATCATTTGTAATTGAGGACATATTATAATTTTCAATAGCTTTTAAAGTGTCTTTATTAAGTAGATAGGAATGTGCTAAATTCAAATGGATTTTTTCATTGGATACATTAAATGAATCAATTAATATTTCATACTCTTGAATAGCAAGTTTATAATCCATTCTTTTAAATGCTTTTTCAGCACTTTTAGTTAAAATATTTATTTTAGAAATATCATTTTCTAAAACATTTAATGTAGTAATTAATAATAAAATCAAGGTTTTCATATTCTTATAATCTTAAAATTAAATAAGAAGTCTGTTGTCATAAAAATTAATGCAACAAATAAAAAATAAAAATATTTATTCTTTGTTACATCTGTAAATTTTGAATCAATTAAATCTCCTTTTATATTTTTTATATCATAAATCATGCTACTCATTTGATTTTTTTTATTTGATATTTCAAAATATTTTCCATTCGTTTCATTAGCTATTTTCCTTAGTGATAAGGAGTTTAATTTACTTATTACTTCTATTCCATCTTTATTTTTTTTAAAAGAACCATTTCTTAATATAATTCTACTACCGTCATCTGTCCCAATTCCAACTGTAAAAAGTTTAATAGATGACTCTTTTATTTTATTTACTATTTCATAAGTGTTTTCTCCAAAATCTTCTCCATCAGAAATTAGTATTATAATTTTTGATTTTTCATTGTTTTGAGATTCTTTACTATCCTTTACAAGTTTATTTAAGGATAAATCTAAAGGAGGCCCAAAGTCTGTTCCTGAATTTGGTACAAGTCCTGTATTTAAAGTTTCTATAAATAGATTTAATGCATTTTTATCATATGTCAATGGACATTGTATAAATGCTTCATTTGAAAACATTATAATACCTATTCTATCTGAAGAAAATTCATCTATAATCTTTTTTAATTCAAATTTTATTTTTTCAATTCTTGATGGTTGAATGTCTTTGGCATTCATAGATTCTGATAAATCAATAGCAATCATAATATCTTTTCCTATAACTTTTATTTCTTTTTTACTATCTCCAAATGATGGTCCTAATAGTGCTAACACCATAAGAGAAAAATACATAACTCTTAGAATACTTTTACTTATTACACCTTTAAAACTTACTGAAATGGAAGAATTAATATTTATTAGTCTTATTATATATATTATATATAAAATTATAAATGCTAGTATTAGCATGATTTCAATTAATCCAAATTCTCTTAAATAGTCCATTTTATGTAAAAGTATGGAATTGAATTATTTCATAAAAAAAATGATACAATATTTAACTCTTTTTCACATATAGAAAAATCATTAAAAATTTATGTTGTCTGAATGATGTAATTATATTTGCTTTCCTAATTATTGGAGAGGTGGGTGAGTGGCTTAAACCAGCAGTTTGCTAAACTGTCGTACGCAATAACGCGTACCGGGGGTTCGAATCCCCCTCTCTCCGCTTAGTAAAACCTTAACTATCTTATAGGTTTTTAATAAAAACATATGATATATTAAGTAAAGAGTAGTGCTCTTATAATAAACGCAAATACAATTGAAAATATTGCAACTCCAACTGAATAACCAAGTTGATGATCTTCTGCCTCTACTATATCATATTTTAAAAAAATATAATTAACTATTATTATTGAAAAAAAAAGTATTATTTCAAATTCCATGATTAAATATAATTAATGTTATTATTTAATTTATGGAAATTGATCTATAAAATTATTGAACTTTTATGAGGTGTATCACAAATTGTTTTAAACTGTGATAGTTCAGCTAAGAATAATGAATATACTGGAATATAACCTGCTTTATTTAAAACTTTAAATGCTCCATTTGCAGTTCCACCCGTGGCTAGAACATCATCAAAAATTAATACTTTTCCAGTACCTTCTTGAGCCTGCATGACAGCTTCACCATATTCTAACTTATGCTTTACAGTAAATATTTTTCCAGGAAGCCTATCTTTTTTACTTCTAAGTAGTATAATTCCTTTTTTAAGTTTATCTGCTAGTATTGAACCTATTAAAAAACCTCTTGATTCAATTAGGGCTAAATAGTCAAAATTTATATCTTTAATAAGTCTCATACAGTCTTCTACAAGAATATCTCTTGCTTTTGGTTTTTTATATATTGGATTTAAATCTATGTATTCTATACCTTTTATAGGAAAATCTTGATAGTACTTTATTTGTTCTTTAACATAATCAATATTCATAATTACTTTGTATTTGATTTTTTTTACAAATGTAATTATTTAAAATGCATACTAATGGAGATTAATTCTAAATATGTTACGGTCATAATTATCATGGCCACATTTTTTATAATATCATTTATAACAAATATTATTGGTCCAATTATACCTGAATTCATTAAAATTTTTGATTTAAACCTTTCATTAGCTTCATTTTTACCTCTTTCTTTTTTTTTAGCTTATGGAATTTTTTCTATTCCTGCAGGTCTTAACATTGAAAAATTTGGTGGAAAAAAAATTTTAATTTTTGGTTTTTTAATTTCATTTTTTGGTGCGTTTATAATTTCAATTTTCCCAAATTATGTGAGTCTTGTTATTTCATTTTTTTTAATAGGAACTGGAATGGCAATACTTCAAGTTGTGATTAATCCATTATTACGAATAGCAGTAAGTGGAGAAAATTTTGCTTTTTATTCTATTATTGGTCAATTAGTTTTTGGATTTGCATCTTTCTTAAGTCCTAAAATTTATTCTTTATTTATTTTTTATAAAGATGAGATCAATATGATAATGATTAATAAAATGCCATGGATTTCTATTTATTGGATATTTTCAATTATTTCTATTTTAATGATTATTATAATTTCAAATATTAAATTCCAAAAAATAAAACTCAGTTCTAATGAAAAGTTTAACTCCAATATTTCTTTTAATTATTTTTTAAGAAATAAGAATACTTATTTATATTTTTTCGCAATTTTCTCATATGTTGGAATAGAACAAGGCATTAATAATTGGTCTTCACAATTTTTATATCAGTATCATGGCCTTGATACTACTGAAGTTGGTATTCAAGTAATTTCAAGCTTTTGGGGTAATTTGACTATAGGAACTATAATTAGTTTATTCTTGATTAAAATTTTTAAGAGTAAGTTTTTGCTTCAATTTTATGCTTTATCCTCCATGATTATTCTTTCATTTGCATTGTTTGCAGACGCAGAAACTTCAGTTTTTTCATTTAAACTTATGGGATTATCTATTTCTGGTATTTGGTCTATTCTAATTGCATTAGGATTAAACTCTGTAAAGAAACACCATGGAGTATTCAGTGGAATTTTAATAACTGGAATTGTTGGAGGAGCATTTTTTCCTTTTTTAATTGCTTTTATTGGAGACTTTTTAGGGTTAAAGGTTGGTATGTTTATAATTTTTTTAGGCTTAGTTTATTTATTAGTTGTTGGCTTAATTGCAAAGCCTTTAATTTTGAATAATACAATTGAATTTAAAATAAAATAAATTATATTCTTGATTATTGCTCTTGCAAGAGTTATTTAATAAAATTACTTTTGCTCACTTAAAATGGTCCCGTAGCTCAGCTGGATAGAGCAACGGTTTTCTAAACCGTAGGCCCTAGGTTCGAATCCTAGCGGGATCACATTAAAATTTTAGGGGATTATATTCAGTTGATCTTCAATAGGTAATTCTAGGAATATATTATGAAAATCATCTAGCATTTCTTGGGATGAAACACCAAAATTTTTTACAAAAGATTCTTCAAAACCTAATTCATTAAGATTATCATAAAAATCGATCAAGTAAGCATCTAGACTTGATCTACTTATAATATATGCAATGAACCATGAGCCTAGGTCATAAGCTATATTACCCCTAGTGCCATATTCTATATCAGAAATTTTTTCTCCAGGATTTAGTTCACTTTTAGTTTCCATTCTCCAAGACATCCTTTCTTTTAGATATCCTTCACTAACATCTGGCTGTTTTGAGTAAAGTAAATGACCCATATACTCAGCTCCTCCTTCCATCCACCATGGATTTTTTTTATTCATAGCATCTCTTTCACTTCTTTTTTTACTAAAAACATGTGCATGTTGATAAATATGAAAATATTCATGAAGTGATACAGGTTTATAATCTTCCTCTTCTGGACTAGGTCTTTTTGCTGACATAGTTATTATAAAACCATCCCATGAATCACCTTGATCTCTTCGAAGATTTAGGCCTGCATTTCCATCTTTTGCATAAGAAACAAAATCATAATCTCTATTTAAACAATTATTTATTCTATGTCCACTTTTTTCTTTTCTAATGTCACAGTATAGTTTATCCAATTCAGCAGCAGCAGATTCACTCTTACCAACTATCCAGTATTCTGTAGGTCCATAGTTGCCCCAAGCATTAGCAGCTATTTTATACCATGTTTTTGTTAACTCTATTACTGATTCATTTACATCACTAGCTGCATAGAATTCAGGTTCGTCAGTAGTAATTTGTCCCCAAGGATCATTAGGGTCAATAGTATCATTATTATTACATGATTGTAAAAAAATAAGTAATGAAATAAAAAATAATTTTTTCATATATGATTAGTATTTTTTTGAATATGATATCATTTGAGATGTAAAACTACTTGTTTGTTCAACTTTTATATCTATAATATTACCTTTTTCATCTTTAATTGGAATAAGTTCTGGATTTATAAATCCGCTATAAGGAGCAGAAGTAAATTTGCTGTTTCTTTCTAATACTTCTTTATGTAATTCTTGATCTACTTTAACTCCATAATTTTCTATTAAATTTTTTCCTGCTTCATAATCACCTTCAGACTTTATTCTTTGAATTTCTTTAAGAAGCACTCCAAATAAAGTTCTTAATTTTTTATAGTCATTTATTACATAATAAGTTTTGTTATCTTTCTTCACTTTTTCAATAACATTTTCATTAAGACCTTGTTCATAGGCCCAAGCTGAAATTAATTGACGATTTCTCATATGTGATTCTTCGATGTCATTGCCAAGTTTTATCCTAATAAGTTGAGATATAAGTCCATTTCTAATATATCCATCATATTCAGCTCTTCCCATATCTTCAGCAGAAGGAGATATTCCTAATTCAACTAATTTTTTATCTGCTATAAAGTAAAGTCCAACTAAGTCAGCACGAGCCTCCTCTAATGCTGAAGCATAACTTTTTAGGGTTTCTTTAGTAGTTCCAACTCCTTGATTTATTTTTCCACTTGCATGACCAATAACCTCATGCAGTGCAGTATGTAAACTTCCTGCTTGTTCACTATATTTTTTTGATAGTTCTATTTCTTTTTCTGAGTAAGCAAATTCACTTAATCTTCCACTGCTTCCAGCATTTCCATATGCATAAAGAATGTTCCCAAGAGATATGGACTTTGATCCATGTTCTGCTCTAATCCAGTTTGCATTAGGTAGATTTATTCCTATTGGAGTAGATGGGGAAGCATCTCCAGATTCTCCAGCAACATTTACAGTATTATAGGAAATACCAACTACATTATTTTTTTTATGACTATCCATAATAGGAGAGTTATCTTCAAACCATTGTGCTTCATTAGATACGGCAGTCATTTTTTTGCTCATCGCAAAATCTTTTATTTGAACTACTGATTCATAAGAGCCTCTATATCCCTTAGGATCATTATATACTTCTATAAATCCATTAATATAATCTACATCTCCTTCAGTTGTTTCTACCCATACCACATTATAGTCATCCCATACTTCTAAGTCACCGGTTTCATAATATTTTATTAAAAGTTCAAAACCTTTTTTTTGTTTTTCGTTTTCAGCAACTTCTTTAGCTTTTGACAACCAAAATATTATTTTTTTTATTTCTTTACTATACATACCACCTATCTTCCATACTTTTTCAACTAAAACACCATTTTCTTTTACTAATTTTGAATTTAATCCAAGTGATATAGGCTTCTTTGAGTTTGGAACTTTTATTTTACTGTAGAAATCATCTACTTCTTCTGTTGTAATATCACGACCATAGAAGTTAACTGCTGACCCTTTAATAAGTCCTTTGCTTGAATCAAGATTAACTTTTTTTGAATCATTATCATTAAATATAACTTCATATGCTTCACCTTCTAATGTAGTATTTGTTTCTAATAGTAATTCATTAAAGTATTCAGGAGAAAATTCAGGCTCAAATTTATCATTTGAGTAATGGTGATGAATACCATTTGCAAACCAAACTTTTTTAAGATATATTTCGAAAGCAATCCAATTTTTAGATGATTTATCACCTTTATAATTTGTAAATATATTTTCTAGAGCATCTCTGATTTTTAAATTATGTCTATAGTTTTGATCATACATTATATTTCTCCCTGAAAGTCCAGCTTGAGTAAGATAATAAACAAGCTTTTTTTGATCTAGAGTCAAGTTTTCAAATCCAGGAACTTGGTATCTAAGAATTTTAACATCTGAAAATTGTTCAGAAAAAAAGTTGAAGGAAGTATTTTCTTTTACAGGTGAAGAACAAGCGTAAATACTTATAATTATTATTAATACTGAGTATAAATTTTTTTTCATGATTTTTTGATTTCTATAGTATTTGATTTTGTTATGCAATTATAATATCTTCTCAAAGATAGATTTATTATAAATGAGGTTTTTATTATGATTAAATTTTTTGCTTTTATAATACTTATTTATAAATTGAAATTAATATATAATTACTAAACCACATTATTATGAAAAAACTTTTTATTCCTTTAATAATATTTATAATCTCTTTTGATTTAAAAGCACAAAGAGATTATACAGTTGAAAATATTGAAGAATATATTTCTAATCAAAAGACTTTTGCTGTTATTCCTTTTACATTTAAAATAACTGCTGAAAAGCCAAGAAAAATGGCACAAAGTGACTTTGATGCTTCTGTTTATGATGCAGAAAAGAATGGTGCTACTGCTGCTCAACAAGCTTTAATAAATAGAGTTTTGAGAAAGAAAAATAGAGTTGCGGTTGAGCCTCAACCTCAAGCTAGAACCAATACTTTATTAAAAAGAAATGGTGAAATAAGATATACTGATGGTGTTTGGGGTTCTTTTGATGCTTACTTACCAGAAGAATTATGTGAAATGCTAGGTGTAGATGCCGTCATTATAGGTACCGTTAGTTCTGGTAAAATCTTCACTACAGCAGGATCTGTCGTTATGAAATTTTTGAAATTAGGTGGTAGTCCTAGTGTTTCTGCTGATTTATCTTTGTTTGATAAAGATGGTACTATGATTTGGCAGTGGTCATCAGATAGTATGAAAGCTTCTGGAATGGGTAGTTCAGTAGATGATATGATGGAATATATATTCAAGAAAGGCGCAAGAAAAATGCCTTATACTGGTTTGGTATTAAAATAATTTTTTTAGTAAGAAATTAATTTTGATTTTCTGACCGAATCTTTTTGTTTATTATTATAGTTATTTCCTTCAAAAAGACCATTGGATTCCCAGTCTCCATAATTAGGATTAGGTAAAACAATTAGTTTAGTACCAAAATCATTACTTAATTCATCGGTATAATTTGTTCTTTCATCAGATAATTTTACTTCAAACTCATCATTAAAATCAGCTAAATTATCACCAATCAACATAATTACTTCATATTTATCAGATACTGATTTCCTCCTTTCACTTTTACTTCTGCTATCACTTCTCAACAGAACATTTGATTTTTTTGCATCAGGAAAACCTAATCTTTTCAGATTGTTTACAGTTGATTCTAACTGCTCAGAATATCTATTAGATACATAAAAAATTTCAATATTTTTTTCTGAGGCATACTGTAAAAAATCTAGAGATCCTGGAATAGCCTGAGCCTTTTCTAAATTCCCCCATTCAACCCAACTTTTTCTATTATAAGATGTATTGTTTAAAATAATTTTTCCATCATAAGGACTATTGTCTAGTACTGTTTCGTCTACATCTGTTATAATAGCAAGAGGTTTTTCAGGTTTATTTTTAAAAAAGAAAAAAGCATCTAAATTCATTTTTGCAGCATTGAATGCTTGGTAACACAAAGCTCTGTACTCAGCTGCATTTTGAGTCCATACTAGTGACTGTATTTTGTACTCATTGTTAATGATATCATTATTCACTCTATTACATGATATTATTGCAGATAAAAAAATTAATAATTTTAATATTCTCATTTTTATTTTTTTAGTTTAATGATAATTCAATATGGGATTTTAATTTTTCAATCTCAGCTTTCCAATTTATAACATTTGGTTCATCATTTCCATATTTTTTATTAGCTTCATTTACAGCATCTTCAATTTGAGTAGTCCACTCTGATAAAAGATTATTAATAGTACTCATATTATAAAACTGTTGTTTAAATATATTATCGAGGCTATCATAACGATCTTCATAAATTGTATAACTACCTATTATTTTATCACATGCAGCTGATTTTTGTTTTATGGACCATTCTCCATAACTAAATCCATTGCAATTTGAAGTAGTTTCATTCCATTTATCTTTAATAGGGGTTACTGGGTTTGCATCAGTTATAAGATTTTCAAAAGCATTATCAAGATCCCAAGGGATTAGTTGAATTTCCTCATTTAAAGGATTTTCATACCAGTAAAAGTTGTGGCTTGAGTATAAATTTCCCTCATTTTGATACCAATGTAGAAAACCATCATCATGAGCGATTCTTCTATCAACTATTATGGTTTTTAAAAATGTATTTATGTTCATCCACTTATCTATAACTTCATGAATATTTTCACTATTTGCACTTTGTACTTCTTTTCCAAAATTTAGTATTTTAGAAACATCTTCAATTTCTTCATTGGTTTTGAGTCCATCAATAAAGTAATTTTCATCATTTGCTACACTATTGCTATTAATAGGCCATACTTCTTTATAAAGGTTTCCATCTCCATTTTCAAAATGTTTATTTGTAAATGGACCATCAATATTTTCTGTATTAGCAAAAACTCCATTAAATTCTCCATTAATATATAGAAGAGCATGCGTTGACCTTGCTGTTGTAACTCCAAATTTTCTAAACATCCAGTAACCAAGTCTTTCATGCATTTTAGTTGGATCCAAATTCTGAGAATGAAATTGTAATTTTTTTAAACCGTAAAAAGTATTATCAGATCTCCAGTTCACTTTTATTTTCATTGAAAGTTTTGGGCATATTTTTCTTCCACTAGGGTTTGTGAAATCGCTTCCAGTAAGGCATCCTACCCAAGCTCCTACAGATCCTTTATATCTAATACCGACATTGCGAATTACTTTGTTTTCAAAAACTATAGACCCTTCAACATAATTTTCAGCTGATGGATCATCGTTTATTTTTTTAAGGTTTTCTTCACTTAAATAAAGATCATACCTATGAAGTTTATTGGGGTCATATATGTAATCAGAAGTATGTGATTCACTTGAAATATAATCATCATAATCATCTAAAACATTATTTATATCCACTAGTGATAAGGCATCATCTTCTTTGCAGGAAAAAAAAATAAATGTAAATATTATATAGAGAGTATATGAGGTGTTATTTTTCATTTAAAAAAATTATATTCTACCTGCAGGTCTTGTATTTTCTCCTTTTCTTTTTGTTAGATTATCTCCCATATCTTTTCTAGCCTTTTCAACTAATTTTTCCATTTCAATTACAATGTCTGGATACATATCAATTACATTATATTCTTCTCCAGGATCTCTTCTTAAATTATAAAGAGCATATTCAGCTTTTAAAGAATTGTATTTTCCAGGATGACCATCATTTTTTGGAAGGACTCCTTTATAAGATCTTGAATTATGAGGAAGAACAAGTTTCCAATTGTCTTTTCTAACCCCTTCTAAAGCATTTGTTTTGTGATAATAATAAAAATGCTTTCTAGGAGTTTCATTTTTACCTTCTAAAACATCAATTATATTAATACCATCTATTATGTGATTAGGTAAGCTTCCATTAACAATATGAGTTATTGTAGGTAATAAGTCTATAGTTGATGATAATTGATTTGCTATTTTTCCTTTAGGGATAACATTAGGCCACATCATTGCTGTTGGAACTCTTTGACCACCTTCAAAAATAGTTCCTTTTCCTTCTCTAAGACCTCCTGTTGAGCCAGCATGGTTTCCAAAATTTAGCCATGGACCATTATCACTTGTAAAAATTAATAAAGTATTTTTTTCAATATTATTCTTTTTAAGAGTTTTCATTATTTCACCAACAGACCAGTCTATTTCCATCATAAGATCACCGTATAGGCCTTGTTTACTTTTACCTAAAAATTTATTTGATACTGCTATAGGTACATGAGGCATTGAATGGGGAAGATAAAGGAAGAATGGTTTGTCTTTGTTGTCATTAATAAATTCTACAGATTTTTCTGTGTATAGAGTAGTTAATGTTGATTGATCTTCGAGTGTCTTTATCTCCTTTATTTTTTCTAAATCTTTTATTAAAGGTAACTGAGGATAATTTTTTTTTCTCCAGTCACTAGAATCAGGAACTTGTACTCCATCAAAATCTACTGGCCACATATCATTTGAATAAGGAATTCCTAGGTAAGTATCAAAGCCATGATTTGTCGGAAGAAATTTCTTTTGATGTCCTAGATGCCATTTTCCAAAAATTGCTGTAGAGTATCCTTTTTCTTTTACTATTTCGGCAATGGTTTTTTCATTTTTATGTAATCCTTTTTTAGAGTAGGGCATCAATGCTCCATTTATTCCAATTCTATTTGGGTATGTACCAGTTAATAAACCAGCTCTAGAAGCACTACAGACTGGTTGTGCAGAGTAGAAATTAGTAAAAAGCATTCCGTTATTTACTAGTTTATCGATGTTTGGAGTTGTAAAGTTGATAGCTCCAAAATTAGAAATATCGCCATAACCCATGTCATCCATAAATATTATAACAATATTTGGAGTATTAGATACTTTAATATCATTACAAGAGAAAGTAGTGAAGCATATAATAATTATATATTTTAATAAATTTTTCATCTCATCTAATTTAATTAATTTTCGCGATTAATAAGATTTTATGTTAAAACGATTACCATTTATAATACTTTTATTTATATCTAATTCTTTACTTTCTCAAGTACCTGAAGGAACTTGGTCAGTAAACCCTTATCCATTTAGTGAAAGTCAACAAATAATAATAACAGTAAAGGATATAAATAATGGGAATTTATCTGGAGTTAATGAAATTTATTTATGGACTTGGTATACTAAGTTAAATGGTGAAGATCCTAATTCTGACTCTTCATGGAATGGAGAATGGAGTGCTTCAAAAGAAAGTATGAAAATGCAGTCTAATGGAGATGGTTCATATAGTTATACTTATACTCCTTCCACATTTTATGACGATACTGGAATAGGAACTATTGGAGTTGTAGCAAAAGCAAAAGATGGTTCTGGAGATAAAAAAACGAAAGACTTTATTATAGAGGTTGGTGAATTTGCTTTTAATTTGATAAGTCCTTCTAATACAATAAATGTTATTGATTCAGGAGACGATGTGAATGTGTTTGCTACAACAAATACAGAAGTTAATTTTGAATTAAAGAAAGGTGATTTGAGCATTCATCAAATAGATAATGCTATGGAATTTGATTTTACACTATTAAATATTGAAGAGGGAGGGATATATAAGTTGATTGCTACTGATATAGAATTAAATACGGTGGTTTCTTTGACTTTTGAAATTGTTATAAAGCCAGATGTTCAAATAAAAAGTATTCCTTCTGGATTAAAAGATGGTATTAATATAATTGATGAGAAAGTCATATTTATATTATATGCCCCCAAAAAAGATTTTGTTTATTTATCTGGATCTTTTAATAGCTGGAATATATCTGAGGATTATTTAATGTATTATGATCAAAATTCAGATAGGTTTTGGTTTGAAATTGAAAGTCTAAATAAAGATATTTATCATTCCTATCAGTATATCGTTGATGGATCAATTACTATTGCTGATCCTTATTCAATAATGATATTAGACTCATATAATGATTCCTATATTTGTATAGATAGCTCTTGTGGTTTTTCAACTCTTCCATCATATCCCACATCAAATAATCATGCTGCATCTATGTTTATGATAAAAGATAATTTTTCTTGGGAGGATAGTTCTTTTATTAAACCAGATAAGAAAGATCTAATAATATATGAGGTTCTTTTAAGGGATTTTACTAATGAGCAATCATTTGAAGGACTATTTAATAAACTTGATTATTTACAAAATCTTGGAATTAATGCAATTGAGTTAATGCCTGTTAATGAGTATGATGGAAATGAAAGTTGGGGGTATAATCCTTCATTTCATATGGCTATAGACAAGTTTTATGGATCTCCATTAAAATTTAAAAAATTAGTAAATGAATGTCATAAAAGGGGTATAGCAGTTTTGCTTGATGTAGTTTATAATCATGCTTCAGGACAAAATCCTTATTTTAGATTATGGAATACAAAACCTAATGCGTATGATGGTCTCCCTACATCTGATAATCCTTTTTTTCAGATATCTCCCATTTCAGAATCTTATTTGAATTATTTTAATGATATAAATCATGATTCTGATGTAGTTAGAGATTATTTAAAAAGAATAAATCATTTTTTAATAGAAGAGTACCATATCGACGGATTTAGATTTGATTTATCAAAAGGTTTTACAAATGAGACAGTTGCTGAAAATTATTTATCTAGTAGAGTTGATTATTTAAAATCTCTTGCTGATGATATCTGGGAATATGATTCAGATTCTTATGTAGTATTTGAGCATTTTCAAAATATGGAGGAAAAATTATTTTCTGACTATGGAATAATGTCATGGGGAGAAGAAAATTATGAATATAATGAAGCTACTATGGGTTATCCTTCAAATTTTAGTGGAATATCTTATAGGAGTAGAAATTTTTCAAAGGCTACTTTAATTGGCTTTATGGAAAGCCATGATAAGGAAAGGCTTATGTATAAAAATAATCTTTATGGAAATTCAATTAATTCTTATGATGTAAAGCAGTTTGAAAATGGTATAGATAGAATTAAAGCTGCTGGAGCATTATTTTTTACTATTCCTGGTCCAAAAATGATATGGCAATTTGGAGAGCTAGGTTATGATTATGGCATCAATAGATGTGAAGATGGAACTTATAGTGAAACTTGTAGACTTTCAAAGAAACCATCTGCCTTTAGTCTCGATATGGATTTGCAATCTAAGAGAATGCAACTTTATAAAGTTTGGTCAAGACTTATAGCTTTAAAGAAAAATGAAAAGATTTTTAGAACTTCTGATTTTACTACTAATTTTTCTTCAGATATAAAAGTATTAAATCTTGATTATAATGATGCATCTTCAAGTGAAATATCTAAAGTTATATCTATAGTAAACTTTAGTATGGAAGAAAAAGTTATAAACAACAGTTATTTTCCATCAGGGACATGGTATGATATTATAAATAATAATTATTCTATGGAATTTTCAACAAGTTCAGTAATTACTTTACAGCCTGGAGAGTTTATGTTAATAGCAAATAATCCTACTAACTTAAAGGATGATGAAACTCTTCTTCTTTCTGCTAATAAAAAAAATCAAAACAAGAGTTTAAAAGTTTATCCCAATCCTGTTAATGATAGGTTGCATGTTAGAGTTTTAGTTCCTACTAAATATCCACTTAAATTTTCTATTTATAATCTTGATGGTAGTGAAGTGTTTATGTCTAAAGAATTTAAATCTAGTTTTAAAAAAGATATTGATTTACTTAAACCTAGTATTTACTTTGTTTTGGTAGAAGGAGATGGATATTTTTTCAAAAAGAAAATTATTAAAAAATAAACCTCATTTTTTATAAAAAACGCATAAATCAAAATAATATTTTGTGATTCTTTGTTTATTTGAGCATTTATTTTGATTAATTTTTATTTATTCTAAAATACTATTGAAATTTTACTATTTAAGTAAACATTTATTATTATTGCGCTTGATTATTTTCAATAAAAAATTTTAAACTAAACTAAAAATTAAATGAAAACTAGAAATTTAACTTTTTTTCTTTTACTAACTCTATTGTTTTCTGCAATAACATATAGTTGTGATGATGGTGTTCCTGAACCCATCTATGGCGCTAAACCTACTGCTGATTTCACTATTGTTTCATCCCCAAGTGATATATATGCTTTTTCTTTTACAAATGGTTCAAGTGGAGCAGTATCATATAATTGGGATTTTGGTGATGGATCTGGCTCATCTGATGCTAATCCTTCACATATTTATACTGGTGCTGGTACTTTTGCAATAACTCTTACTGCTCAAGCTGCAGGAACTAGTAATGCTGTTGGTTGGAGAGCAACTTCAACTCAATCAGTGCAAATTAATTTACCTACTTATGAGAAAGCAAATGTTACTTTCTCTGTAGATATGTCTAATGCTGGATTATCGGCTGGAGATAAGGTTAATTTGAACGGTAGCTCAGAACTTGGTAGCTGGTGTGGTGGTTGTAACGAGATGACTGACGCTGACAGTGATGGTGTATATGAAATAACTAAAGAACTTACTACGAATTCTTCTTATGAGTATAAATTTACTATAAATGGATGGAATGCTCAGGAGCAGTTTGGATCAGCTGATGCTTGTGCTGCAACTGTAGATGGAACTTATTATAATAGACCATTGTCTGTAAGTAATTTACAACCAAATGTAACGCTTAATACTGCGTGTTATAATTCTTGTGAGGACTGTTTAAACTATGCTAGTAATTTAGTTGGAACATGGAAACTTGATGGATATAAAGTTGGTCCTGCTGCAGATAACGGTGACTGGTGGACTTGGGATGGTAATGGTAGAGATTGTCATAAAGATGATACTTACACATTCGATGCTGTTGGTGGATATGCAATTGATCATGGTACAGAGACTTGGCTTGAAGCATGGCAAGGAATGGACCCAGAAGCATGTGGTGCTCCTGTTGCTCCTCATGTTAATAGTACCGCACATACTTACACACTTACTGGTACAACATTAACTGTATCTGGTACAGGTGCTTACATGGGTCTTGCTAAAGCTCATAATGGTGGTGAAGATGGAAACTCTGGTGGAGCTATTACTTATGAGATTATGGAAATGACTGCAACTACAATGAAGATAACTCTTGATTATAGTGGTGGAAATGGAACTAATTTCTGGACTTATGAATTAGTAAAGCAGTAATATAAGTTAATTACATACTAAGAAAAAGTGAGAAGAAATTCTCACTTTTTTTTTGCTTTAAATAGTAATAAATTTTTAAGCGTAGAATTCTTTAAGTTTTTCACCAAAGACTTTAAGGTCTTCAATTTTCCCTGTGCTTATTCTACACCATTCATAATATGGTGGAAATGGTCTTCCTATAAGAACACCTTTATCTTTCATAAATTTAGCAACCTTATCTATATGGTGTCCAGTTTTAAAGAAAACAAAATTTGTTTTAGACTCTTTATAATCTAAACCAAGTTCATTAAATAATCCATATAGATATTTCAATCCTTCTTTATTTTTATTTAGACTATACTCAAAAAACTTATCTTCTGAATATGCTGCAATTGCTGCATGAGTTGCAAGCATATTTGTCCCAGCCATTGTACATTTTTTAATATTTGCTATTGTTTTAGGACTAGAAATAATATATCCTATCCTTACTCCAGCAAGTCCATAGATTTTAGAGAAGGTTCTTGATACAATTACATCATGACCTTTTTTAACAAGCTTTGTCATAGTGGGGTATCCATCCATAATTGAGTAATCATAATATGCTTCATCTACAAATACACATGTTTTTTTAGATGTAGATATGCAAAAGTCTTCAAGTTCTTTTGCTCCTACCATGGTTCCTGTAGGGTTATTTGGATTACAAATAAAAACCATGCTTGTATTATTAGTAGTCCTCCTAGCAATCTCATCTAAATCAAATTTTAAATCATTATCAAGTGGAACCCAGTTAATCTTACAGCCAAAATCTTCGGCATATGTCATAAGTGCCAGATAAGTAGGCTTACAAGCTATTATTTCTTTTTTTTCAATTCCATAGTATCTTCCTGTAGCTCTTAGTGCTTCGTTTGAACCTCCAGTAACAAGAACCATATTAGGATCTACTCCTTCTTTTTTTGCAATCATAGCTTCAAGTTCGGCAACTCTATTATAAGGATACCTACATGCCTCATCAAAAGCATCAATAATTGCATTTCTAACATTTGTAGATGGTCCATATGGGTTTTCATTTGAACTTAGTTTAATAGGAGAATGGTGGTCTTTTCTTTTAGATATTCTTTTTTCAGTAGGATTAGCTATGCCTGAAAGAGGAAGTGTCATTCCAGATACTCCTAGAAGCTTTATTAAATTTCTTCTGCTTATTTGATTATTCATAGTTATAAAATTTATAGATTTAAATGTTAACTCATTATTTGTAGAATTTTAAATATAGTAAATATTATGGAAACTAAATTTGTGACTAGGGTATCTCTTTTTATTTTTTTAACCCTTTTTTCTTATGACTCCTTTTCGCAGTCATCCAAAAAACTGGAACCTATAGATGTTTTTAGTATGGAATATGTTTCAGATCCTCGCATTTCTCCCGATGGAAGAAAGGTTCTTTATGTAAGAAATTTTAAAGATGTTATGACAGATAAAAATTATTCTAATATATGGATGATAAACTTTGATGGTTCAAATAACACTCCGATAACTACTGGAAACCAAAATGATTTCTCTCCAGTATGGTCTAATTCAGGAAAAATGTTTTCATATAAATCAAATTCTGATGGATCACTTCAATTATACTTATATAGAATATTTCAAACTCATATTACTCAGTCTTCTACTCAGAAATTAACAAATCTGCAAAGTTCCATAGGCTCTGTAGATTGGTCTTCCGATGATAAATTTTTGACTTTTAATTCTTTTGTTGAGGTTTCTAAAAATAAATTTATAGAAATGCCTAATAAACCTAAGGGTGCAAATTGGAATAAGCCTCCTATTGAGATTGATGATATGAATTATAGAAATGATGGAAGAGGGTATAAGAAACAAGGAAATTCTCAAGTTTTTACTTTACCGGTAGAAGGTGGTACTCCAAGACAAGTAACATTTTTGGATAAAGATGCAGGTTCGCCAAAATGGCTTAGTAATAATGAGATACTGTTTTCTGCAAACCTTCATGAGAATTCTGATTTAGAACCTAATAATTCTGAGATATATCTTTTAAACCTTAAATCAGAAAAAGTTAGTGCTTTAACAAATAGACTTGGTCCTGACTCTCAGCCTGTAGTTTCTCCAAATAATTCTAGTATAGCATATTTAGGGTTTGATGATAAGTATTTAGGGTATCAACAAAACAGCTTATATGTTATGAGTAGAGATGGCAAGGATATAAAAAATATTTCTGGTGATTTTGATAGAAATATAGGTAATGTTAACTGGTCAGCAGATGGTAAGGGTTTATATTTTCAGTACGATGATGAGGGGATGACAAAGCTAGCTTATATATCTACTGATGGAAAGATTAGAGATATAGTAGATGAAATTGGAGGATTATCTTTAGGAAGACCATATAGTGGAGGAACTTATACTATATCAAAAAATGGAAGTTATGCTTTTACATATGGTAATGTCTATAATCCATCAGATTTAGGAGTAGGAATTAAATCTTCTAAAGTTAGACTCACACATTTAAATAAAGATTTATTTGATTATAAAGAACTCGGCAAAGTAGAAGAAGTATGGTACGAGTCTTCTTTTGATGGAAGAAAAATACAAGGATGGTTGGTAAAGCCACCTAATTTTGATCCAAATAAGAAATATCCTTTAATTCTAGAAATTCATGGGGGACCATTTACAAACTATGGCTTTAGATTTTCTGCAGAAGTTCAACTATTTGCAAGCAAAGGATATGCAGTATTATATACAAACCCTAGAGGAAGTACAAGTTATGGAAAAGAATTTGGAAATTTAATCCATCATAATTATCCTAGTCAAGATTACGATGATTTAATGTCTGGGGTGGATTATGTGATGCAAAGGGAATATATTGATAAAGATAATTTGTTTGTTACTGGTGGAAGTGGAGGAGGTGTTTTGACTTCGTGGATAGTTGGTAAGACCCATAGATTCAATGCGGCTGTTGTAGCAAAGCCAGTTATTAACTGGTATAGCTTTGTTCTGTATGCTGATAATATATCTTTCTTTTATAAATACTGGTTTCCTGGTCTCCCATGGGATAACCTTGAGCAGTATATGAAAAGGTCTCCTATATCATATGTTGGAAATGTTAAGACACCAACAATGTTATTAACTGGAGAAGAGGACTTTAGAACTCCAATGGCTGAAAGTGAACAGTTTTATGCGGGTCTAAAACTTAATCAAGTAGAATCTATGTTGGTTAGAATTCCTGGAGCAAGTCATGGTATAGCAGCTAGACCTAGTAATTTAATAGCAAAAGTTAATGCTATTACTGCATGGTTTGAGAAGTATAAAAAATAAAATTATTTAGTTTTTACTGCAGTTCCATAGGCAAGTAATTCAGATGCTCCAGCCATCATAACTGATGTTTGAAATCTTACGCATACGATTGCATCTGCACCTAAGTTTTCAGCATCTGTAATCATTCTTTGTAAAGCTTCTTCTCTTGCGTCAGCTTGTAATTTTGTGTATTCAGAAACTTCTCCACCTATAATATTTTTCAAAGCTGCCATAATATCTTTTACTGCATTCCTTGTTCTAACCGTACTTCCTCTTGCAATTCCTAATGATTCAGTGATTATCTTTCCTGGTATATTGTCTGTTGTTGATATATTCATAGTTTAATATTTAAAAATTAAATATATATAATTCACATTAATATTCTTTTGGTTAACCATTGTTTTAGATGAATTTTCTTTTATAAATTTGCACACTTCTTTTTCGGGGTGTAGCGTAGCCCGGTTATCGCGCCGCGTTTGGGACGCGGAGGTCGCAGGTTCGAATCCTGCCACCCCGACAGATTAATGTAATTACACATTGATAACAAAGAGCTTACGAGCTTCTTCTTTCGTTATATAATTTCATTTATTTTTTTTCAACTACTGTACTAGTCAAGTTTTTTATAAACTCTATTTCTTCATATGAAAAAGGCTCCCCATTAGAATTAAATATATCATGATGCCATTTATCAGGTGGATTAACAAATGTAGAATCCCAACTTTTCCACGGGTAAATAGTATTAGTTTTTCCTGAGACAAACCCCCAATTGTATGCTGCAACTTTATTTTTCTTAAATAATGGTAAGAATTGATATAGTGTGTTGCCTGGATCATCACCCCAACCACTTGTGTTATTATCTCTACTTAAATATTCAGTACACATTATTGGTCTATTGTAAGAAGATAGTTGATTAATTCTACTCATAGCCGATGACTTATTTCCATAATCATGAAAAGAAATAATATCAGAACTACTTAAAATGAATTTGCTCAAATTGGATAATTCTTCAAAATTATCCCAATCAGCACCCCACTCATATATTCCTGTTGTGATGGGCTGAGATGGTTTTACAGATCGTATCCATTCTACTGTTTTTTTAAGTAATTTAAGAGTAAATTTTTGTTTATCTGTTTTGTTATCAATCTTATCTAAATCGTATGAAGGGTAATTTTTGTCATTAATTTCAATACCAATATTCTTATAAAGCTTGATGGCTCTATCCTTAGAGATCTGGTGAGAGGCGATGCCGAGTTGTCCAGGCTCGTTATATAAATCCCATATAAGAACTCTTGAGTCATCTGAGAAGTGTTTAACAATACCTTTAACGTAGGATTCTAACTTCTCATAACTAAGAGTATCTCTTAAGAGTTTTGCTCCAGGGGATTGTACCCATCCTGAATTGTGTACATTTGGAATAGGCTCTGGTTGTTTTCCTAATTTGGGTTCAGGGTGCCATACATCATCAAAAAAAACTAACATTGTTTTGATTCCGTATTTTTCTGATATCGACAGATATTGATCAATTCTATTAATAAACCCGAGTGAATCTTGCTCCCAAAGTAAATCATGTAAAAAGACTCTGTGAGTATTCATCCCAATACTAGCAGATAATTTTAATTCTTTATCGATTATTTCTGGATCGAAGGTTTCTTCTTGCCAAAATTCAAGTTGATTTATTGCTGAGCTTGTTATAAAGTTAGTTCCCACTAGCCACGGTTGTTTATCATACCAATCCCACGCCTCATTCTCAGACCATCGATTATTTTGGTTAATTAGTGATTTTTGATCATCACATGCAAAAGAAAAAGAAAGAATTATTAGTAGCGTTATTTTAAAGTATTGTATCATTTTTATATTTTATCTAAAAATATTAAGATCAATATAGATATTAATTATAATATATTTATTCATTTTTTTAGCTTCTGATATTCTTTTATAAAATCCTACCAAATTTTCTTTCTTTTTATAATTTACTATATTGATTAAAAATTAAATAATTATATCATGGCAATAAGAATATTCACATTTCTTTTAATATCATTTGTGTCTAATGCACAACAAAAGGCAAATTTTAAAGCTGCTGAAAAGTTTAGTCAAAAGAATCTAAATAAAATGCTTAAGACCACACGTGTTACTCCTAAATGGTTTCATGAAAGTGATAAATTTTGGTATTCCTATACGACTACAGATGGTAAACATTTTTATGTTGTTGACCCGATAAGAAAATCTAGGGTTAAAATGTTTGACAATTTTGATTTTGCCTCAAAATTAAGTGAATTAACAAGAAATCCTATAAATCATAATGATTTGAATTTTGATGATTTAGAGTTAGAAGAGGATAATAAAACACTTACATTTAGTCTTGATAGTATGGAGTATAAGTATAATATTTTATCAAAGAATTTGATTAAGGGGGATTCTGTTAATGAAGATGATGATAATGAATGGGCTAGATATTCACCAGATTCTACATATATGGTATTTGCAAAAAATTATAATCTCTTTCTTATGGAAGTTGGGGATGAGGATAGTGTAGAAATTCAATTGACTGAAGATGGAGAGAAGTGGTTTTCATATCAACAAAGGAATGGAGATACAACATCAGATAAAAGATTAAGATCTAATGCCTACTGGTTCAAGGATTCAAAAAAATTATATGCTAATCGTTCTGATTCAAGAAAAGTTGATGACTTATTTGTTATTAATACTTTAAAAAAACCTAGGCCTGAGCTTGAGGTTTATAAGTATGCAATGCCTGGAGAAATGAATGTTCCTCAAGAGGTGCTTGAAATTTTCGATGTAGAATCAAAAGAAAGACTTCCTATAGAAATCGATAAATATATAGATCAGACAATTTCTTTGCACCTTCCTTTAAAAACTTCAGAACGTCTTTATATGACTAGGATGAATAGGTCTAGTGATACATTAGATATTTCTTATATAGATACTTCTAATGGCTCTATTAATTTTTTATTTGAAGATGTTAATCACCCATATTTTAATTGGAATTATAGGCAGTTAGCTGTAATTAATGAGGGTAAGGAATTAATCTATTGGTCAGAAAAAAATGGCTGGGGGCAGCTCTATCTCTACGACGGAAATACTGGAAGATTAAAAAATAAAATTACTAATGGTGGTTATTTTATTACTGGAAGAATTCAGGATATTGATACATTGAAAAGAAAAGTATATTATCAGGCGTTTGGGAAGGAAAAAAATGTAGATCCATATTATAGCATGATTTACAGTTCTAATTTTGATGGTACTGGTATGAGGCTTATAACTCCTGAAAAATATAACCACAGAACTAATTTTTCAGAGTCTAGTAAATTTTTTGTTGATAATTTTTCAGCAGTTGATCATATTCCTGAGTCTATCCTTAAGGATGCACTTGGTAATACTATAATGAAGCTTGAAGAGGCTGATTTAAGTCTCTTAACTCATGCTGGCTGGAAGATGCCAGAGAGGTTTATGGTTAAGGCTGATGACGGTATAACAAATTTATATGGAGTTATGTATAAGCCTTTTGATTTTGATGCAAATAAGAAATATCCTGTGATATCATATGTATATCCTGGACCTCAGGTTGAATCTTTTACTAATGATTTTACAATATCTGGTAGATATAATACCGCTTTAGCTCAATTGGGATTTATTGTCGTGAGTATGGGTCATAGAGGAGGTAGTCCGATGCGTTCTAAGTACTACCATACTTTTGGTTATCAGAATTTAAGGGATTATGCACTAGCTGATGATAAGAGATCTTTAGAACAATTAGCCGAAAGACATTCTTGGATAAATCTTGATAAAATTGGTATTTTTGGTCATTCTGGAGGTGGTTTCATGTCTACAGCTGCACTTCTATCATATCCTGATTTTTATGATGTGGCATGCTCTTCTGCAGGTAATCATGATAATAATATATATAATAAGTGGTGGAGCGAGACACATAATGGTGTTAAGGCAGTGTACAAGAAAAAGAAAAAAGATGACGAGGAAGATGGTGAAAAGGAAGAACTTTCTTGGGAAGCTAAAATAGAGAATAATCAGTCTCTTGCTAAAAATTTAAAAGGGCACCTTCTACTTACTCATGGTAATATTGATAATAATGTACATCCTACTAATACGTTGAGGGTTGCCGATGAGCTTATAAAGGCAGGGAAGAGATTTGATATGTTAATATTTCCTGGAAAAAGACATGGGTATGGTAACTATAGAGGCTATTATGAAAAGATGATGTGGTATTATTTTTCTGAACATCTTCTTGGTGATTATAGGAATAATGTAGATATAGATCTCCCTGATTCTCAAGATTAAAATAATCATAAATATTACTACTAATAAAATTAGTATTTACTAATAAAATTAGTATTTTTGATTCCTTTTGACTAGTATAAAATCAATTTGAATCAAAGTATGAAATTATCAATTCCCTCATCAGAAAAGCTTAAGGTATTTGGGAAAATTCCTTTTTATCCACATCCTGTTACTGCTGGTTTTCCTTCTCCTGCTGATGATTTTCTTGAGTTTGATCTATCTCTTGATAAAAAATTGATAAAACATCCAAGTGCTACATTTTTTGTTAGCGTGAATGGCAATTCTATGGAAAATGCCAAAATTTTTAATGGTAGTATACTATTAATCGATAGAGCAGAAAAAATATCTAGTAGAGATATTGTTCTTGCTGTAGTAGATGGAGATTTTACTGTGAAGCGATATAGGAAAATAGGAGATAAAGTATTTCTCTATCCAGAAAATTCTTCTATGAAACCAATAGAAATTATTGAAGGTTCTGAGTGTTATGTTTGGGGAAAGGTTATGTGGTCATTTAATAAGATAAAGTAGGTGATTGCACTTGTTGATTGTAATAATTTTTATGCTTCTTGTGAGCGTGTTTTTAGACCAAAACTTCAAAATAAGCCTATTGCTGTACTCTCTAATAATGATGGCTGCATTATAGCAAGGTCAAATGAAGCAAAGGCACTTGGCCTTAAAATGGGAGAGCCAATTTTTAAGAAAAGACAGCTAGTTTACAGGCATAATATTTATTTGTTTTCTTCAAATTTTGCTCTTTATGGAGATATATCAAAGCGTGTTTTTGATGTTGTGACGAGTCAGATTCCTTCTTATGAGATGTACTCTATAGACGAAGCATTCTTAGATTTTAAAGGCATAAAAAACCCATATGATCTTGCTTGTGAACTAAGAGAAAAAGTAAAAAAATATGTAGGTATACCAATATCTATTGGTATATCACAAACAAAGACTCTTTCTAAAGTAGCCAGTTATATTGCAAAAAAATCATCAGATGGTGTGTGTGTCCTTGATGATAAAGTACACATAGTTAATACACTAAAAAAATTAGGTGTTGATAAAATATGGGGAGTTGGAATGCGCTATGCTATAAAGTTAAGAAAATATGGTATTCATACAGCTTACGATCTTACTGAGTGTGATGATAATTGGATAAGAAAAATGTTAAATGTCTCGGGTCTTAGAATGGTACAAGAATTAAGAGGTATTCCTCATTTTGATTTAAAATATAAAAGAGAAAGGAAGAAAAGTATATGTACATCTAGATCATTTTCTTTAGAGATTGAAGATTATAAACAAATGTCCGAGTATATAAGTATGTTTTCTTCACGCTGCTCTGAAAAACTTAGAATGGAAGGTGGTTGTGCAAGATCAGTCAGTGTGTTTATGTATACAAATATGTTTAAGCCAAAACAAAGACAATACTCTGGATCTATATCTATGGATTTTGATACAGCAACAAGTGATAGTATAAGCATAACAAAATTGGCTTTACAGTGTACAAAAAAAATATATAAATATGGCTATGCATATAAAAAAGCTGGTGTCACACTTTCTGGAATTATTCCTAAAAATGAAGTGCAGCTTAGTATGTTTGAATCTAAAGATATAGCTAGAAATAATAACCTTATGAGAACTTTAGATACTATTAATGGAAATATTGGAAGAGATATTTTAAAACTTGGTTCTTCGGGTATACATAATAAGTGGAAGATAGGAAAGGAGAAATTGTCTCCCTCATATACTACTAGTTGGTCAGATATACTTACTGTTAAATTATGAAGGGAAATACAGCTTTTCTATTCTTTGGATAGTCATTAAAAGTATTTTTATACCATGTGTGGTGGGATAAAGCTCTAGGAAATAGATTAAAAAATGTCCATAGAAAAAATGCTAACCCTGCAATGCTCCAGGTCATTACAGCAAAGCCTAGCCACTCAATAATTTCACCAAAAAAATTGGGGCAAGAGATGTAGTTAAATAACCCTTTTCTGGGGATAGTATACTCATTAGTATTTTTTTTTCGTAAGTTAATAAGGATAGAATCTGATGATGTATTTATAAGAAAACCTACAATAAAAAGTATAGAGCCAATAATAAACTGTGGTGTATATACCCATTCTAGTGAGTAGCTAAAATCAATGAATCCAAAATAGTATCCATTGATATACCCATTTACCAGATTAAATATGAAAGCTAGCATGGCTATTATTAAAGGCATTTTTTTCTTTTTTGTTAGTATCCTATTGGGATAGATTATCGTTCTATTGAAGTAGTGAACTAGCCATAGAAAAATAAAAAAACTTGTGAGTATAGATTTTTCATTTGTACTCAAATAAAATATTAGGGGGCATACAAGTAGCGCTGGAAGCTCCATTACTATCCATGCTAATTTATTATCTATTGAATAGCCCCATTTACTTGAACTGTGTCTACCATATGGAGCATCAAATTTTAGAATAAATGGAAATGATAATAATCCAATTATAATCCAAGCATATACAATGTTAAAGTAGTCCATTAATTTTGAAGTATTTTAAAACTATCTATTGAGTCTTTAATAGTAGAATCAAGACTTGATATTTTTAAACCTAATTCTTTTTTTGCCTTTGAATTATCTACCATTTTATGTGAATATACTATGTTTTCTATAGATTCTTTAGATAAGTTTTCAAGACCTGGTATTACTTTTCCATTGATTTCTGCAGCGTATTTTAAAAAACGCTTAGGAAATAATTGAAGAAAGGGGATCATCATCTTCACAAAGAAGATAGGAAAAATGATGATAGTAGATTTTTTCGTCTGAATTTTTCTTATTGAAGCAATAATATCATTGAATGATCTCCATTTTCCAGAGACAAGGTATGCGTGGTTATTTCTTCCATTATCTATTGCATTAAAGATGCAATTACTAAGGTCTGTGACATCTATTATATCAAGTCCCCCGTTCATAAAAAACGGAAATTTATTTTTATATATGCTATGAATAATTGTTCCAAGTTTAGATGGCTTATAATCATTTTTTCCAAGTATTGACGTTGGATTAATGGATAATGTGTGTATGTCTTTTGTTTTTAATACAAGATCTTGTGCCTTTGCTTTAGTGACGTCATAGCTATTTCCTTTAGTTACAAAGCCTCTATTCTCATCGAGGGATTTATCTAAGGGATTTTTTTTATATGCATTGATTGAACTTATATAAATAAATTTTTTTACACCTTTTTTTATTGCTGCTCGTAATAAATTTTTTGTTCCAATATAATTTACCTTATTTACTTCTTCATATGATTCAAATCCTATGGATATCATTGCTGCAGAATGAATAATAACATCACAACCATCACAAAATGCTTCTAGAACCTCTATATTATTTAAATCTCCATAAAATTTATGTGCATCAAGTGTACCTGTTACGGATGAGTCTTTACGTATTAAAATATTAAGTGTATTATTTTTTGAAATAGCTTTTTTACAGAGATTTATACCAACAAGTCCTGAGGCTCCAGTTATTCCAATTTTCATATTATAACACTATATTTGAGGCCAATTTAAATATTATACAATACTTATGGAAGTAAAAGTCTCTATGTCATATGTTAATGATGAAAAGTTTGAAGTAAAAAATGCTTCAGGTAATAATTTATTAATAGATATGTATGCAAAAGATAAAAAAGAAAACCTTTCTCCTATGGAGCTCCTTTTATCAGCAGTTGCTAGTTGTGCAGCAGTTGAGGTGGTTTCTATGATAAAAAAAAGAAGGAGAGATTTTAAAGATATAAAAGCTGAGGCATCAGGTATTAGAGCTGAATCACACCCTAAATATTTTACATCTATAGATATCAACTATATAATATATTCTACTGATCTAACAGATAAAGAAGCTGATAGGTTTATAAGTTTAGCTTTAGAAAAATATTGCTCAGTAGGCTCAACAATTAATAAGCAAACTATAATAAATCATTCTTTTCAGATAGTTAGATGAGCAGATTTTTATTAATAATTATATACTTTTTAAGCATAAGTACTTATGCTCAGATACTTCCATCTTATCAGGCTACCCATGTTAAGAAGCATGCTTCTTCCTCTTCAGTAACTTTTACAAATTGCACTGCAACAGGAAAAAATGGTCCTACTCAATCCAATTGTAATACTGCATATTCAGGGACAACTTTGGATGGAGATGTTACTGTTTCAGGTGGTATTCAGTCTTGGACGGTACCATCTAATGGTACATATACAATTATTGCTTATGGTGCACAAGGGGGAGGTGATTTAGGAGGAAAAGGAGCTAAAATTAGTGGGCAATTTAGTTTGTCTTCAGGAGATGTTATTAAAATATTAGTAGGACAGCAAGGAGCAGCTGTGGGTAAGGATGCATCAGGTGGGGGTGGTACATTTGTAACAAAAAGTCCTCATAATGATAATGGATCAGTAATTGTAATTGCTGGAGGTGGAGGTGGTTCATGGATTGATAATTCGAATACTTATGGTCAAACAGGAACTTCTGGAGCTTCTGGTTGTTGTGGAGCAGGTTATGGAGGTGGCTATAGTGGAGCAGGTGGATCTAATGGTCAAGGTGGAACTTGGCAGAGTTCGGTTTCTCAAGATGGGGGTGCAGGTTTTTTAGGCGATGGGATAACATCTGGAAGTTATTCTTCTGGTAGGGCTTTAGCATATGTCAATGGAGGTACAGGTGGACAAAACCCTTGGGCTCTAAATCGTGCAATAGGAGGGTTTGGAGGAGGAGGAGGATCTAGTAGAAATCATTCTTCGACATATGCCTGTGCTGGAGGTGGAGGCTATTCAGGTGGAGGAATAGATTATAAATATGGTGCAAATCAAGTTACGGGAGCAGGAGGTGGAGGATCATATAATTCTGGATCAAGCCAATCTAATACTGCTGGTAATAATTCAGGTCATGGAAAAGTAGAAATATCTTGGTAACTTAGTTGTTAGTGAAAAAGTTAATTGTATTTATATACTTTTTAAGCATAAGTACTTATGCTCAGATACTTCCATCTTATCAGGCTACCCACGTTAAGAAACATACTAGTTCTTGTAGTTCTTCTTATACAACAATGTCCTTACCTGGTAATTCAGGTACTTTTAGTAGTAATGTAAGAGGATATCATTTTACTGCTCCTATCGATTTTTGTATTACTGGAGTAAAAGTTCCAACTTCAGCTAGTTCAGATTGTCAAAGTGTTGCAATTTTAAAGTTTACTTCTGGTGCTCCCCCTGCATATTCATCTAGTACAAATGCTTTTGATCAGCTTCACTATTCTTCTTGTATAGCTGGAGATAATGTTATAGAAGTTGACATATCTGTTAGCCAGGGAGATATTATAGGAATTTATGGATGTAGGGGAAATAGTTGTATTAATTCATATGGTTCAAATGGTGGATTTAGTTTTACTATAGGAGGTCAAGCAGTAACTGTTTTGAGATCTGGTATGCAGTACAATCTTAAAACTACACAAATGCAAAATGTATGGTATGAAAATAACACATCTATTGGTAGAGTTGTAATGTATTATAAAAACTAGATAGATTTTTTTAGACTTTTAATCTTTTCAAGAGCATCATCTCGCTTTTTAATTTCATTTTTAATAACCTGTTTTGGAGCATTTTCTACAAATCTTTTGTTTTCTAATTTTTTATTAACAGAAATTAAAAACCCTTCGAGGTACTGAATTTGCTTCTCGGTATCTTCTTTAGAACCTTCAGATTTTTTGATTTCTATATGTATAGTATCTACACCTGATAAAAAGGATGGGTATTCCTTTACCTCTTTATCTATAATTTTTAAGTCTTTTGTTTTTGACAATTTATTAATTGTGCTTTCAAAGTTTTTATAATCAAATTTTGAATGATTTATTATAGAAATTCCTACTACCTCTTTTTGTTTTATGTTATTATCAGATTTTAATTTTCTAACATTTGTTACTAGTTTAAATATTTTACTTAAAGAAGTATTTAAATCATTATCAAACTCATAGTCTTTAGGATAAGGAGCATTAATAATATAGTCTTCTCTTTCTTCTTGGATTAAGTGCCATAATTCTTCAGTTATAAAAGGCATGAAAGGATGAAGAGATTGTAATATTTTTTCAAAAAGAATAATAGTTTCTTTATGTGTTTCACTGCTTAAGCTTTCTTCTTTATCTGGCTTAATAATTTCTAGGAACCAACTACAGAAATCTTCCCAAACAAATTTATATAGGGTGAGCAAGGCATCTGAAATTCTATACTTTAAGAAGTGGTCATTTACATCACTTATTTTTTCATTAAACCTCGATTCTATCCATTTAAGTCCAATCTTTTCTTCTTCTTTTTGATTTTTATCTTCTGTGCTTAACCCTTCAATTAATCTAAAAGCATTCCAAAGCTTATTAGAGAAGTTTCTTCCTTGCTCACATAGTTTTTCATCAAAAAGTAAGTCATTACCAGCAGGAGCACTGAAAAGCATTCCTGTTCTGACTCCATCTGCCCCATATTTTTTCATTAATCCTATAGGATCAGGTGAATTCCCTAGTGACTTAGACATCTTTCTTCTCTGCTTATCTCTTACTATACCTGTGAAATAGACATTTTTAAATGGTAGCTCTCCTCTATACTCGTATCCTGCTATTATCATCCTTGCTACCCAGAAAAATATAATTTCTGGAGCTGTCACAAGATCATTAGTAGGGTAGTAGTATTTTATTTCTTCATTATCAGGATTATTTATTCCATCAAAAACTGATATGGGCCAAAGCCAGCTTGAGAACCATGTGTCTAGTACATCATCATCTTGTTTTAAATCTTCAATTTTTAATGAACTATCAATTTCTTTTGCTTTAATAAAAGCATCATCCAAATTTTTGGCAACTACAAGTTCTCCAGATGGGAGGTAGTATGCTGGGATTTGGTGGCCCCACCATAATTGTCTAGAAATGCACCAGTCATTAATATTTTCCATCCATGATTTGTACATATTTTTAAATTTCTTTGGATGAAATTGTATCTTATCATTAAGGACATTCTCTAGTGCTGGTTTTTTAATTTCTTTCATACTCAAGAACCACTGAGTAGATATTTTTGGTTCTATTATAGCATCAGTTCTCTCAGAAAATCCTATCTTATTTTTGTGATCTTCAATTTTTTCAATCTGTCCAATTTTTTCAATTTCTTTTACAATCTTCTTTCTTACAACAAATCTATCTTCACCAATATAAAGTTCTCCATCACTACTAATTTTTCCTTCCTCATCAAATATATCTATAGCTTTCAAACCATGTTTTTCTCCAAGTTTGTAATCATTTTCATCGTGAGCAGGAGTTACTTTTAAGCATCCAGTACCAAATTCTTTATCCACATAATCATCTTGAATAATAGGTATTTCTCTATTTATAAGAGGAACAATTGCTTGTGCTCCTATTAAATGTTTATATCTCTCATCATTAGGGTTTGCACATATTGCTGTATCCCCAAGAATTGTCTCTGGTCTTGTAGTTGCAACAGTTATCATTTCATCAGAGTCAATAATTTTATATTTGATATAATAGAGTTTAGAATTCACTTCTTTATGAATAACTTCATCATCAGCGAGTGCAGTTTTACCTTGAGGATCCCAATTTACCATTCGTATACCTCTGTAGATATACCCTTTTTCATATAAATCAATAAATACTTTTATTACAGAAGATGATAGGTCATCATCCATTGTAAATTTTGTTCTTTTCCAATCACATGAAGCACCTAGCTTTTTAAGTTGCTCCAGTATAATTCCACCATATTTTTCTTTCCATTCCCACGCATGCTTCAAAAACTCATCTCTTGAAAGATCTTCTTTTTTGATTCCCTTTTTTTCTAGCATAGCAACAACCTTTGCTTCAGTTGCTATGGAGGCATGGTCTGTTCCAGGTACCCAACATGCTTCTTTTCCTTCCATCCTAGCTTTTCTAGTGAGTATATCTTGAATGGTGTTGTTTAGCATATGACCCATATGTAAGACACCAGTTACATTAGGTGGTGGAATTACTATACTAAATGGTTCTTTATTGGGATTTGGTTTAGAATCAAAAAATCCTTTTTCCTGCCAGGTCTTAAACCATTTATCTTCTATTTGTATGGGATCGTACTTTGATGCTAGGGACATAAGATAAAATTAACAAGACTATGCCGCTATTTTAAGCATTGCATCAATAAATTTATCAATATCTTCAATAGTTGAATATAAATTAGGAGAAACTCTAATTCCATAGATTCCTCTGGAGCCATTAATTGGAACAGTAAAAATTTTATACTTATTAAATAACTTGTCAGATAATTCTGGTGGCGTCATTCCTTTAACTCCAACATTTGCTATTCCATAAGATTGCCCCTTGCCTAATGGAGTATTAATGATAATATTTTTTTCCTCTTTTAAGATGCTTGTCCATCGACTTTGTAATTGTTTTAATCTATCTGATTTTTTTTGTTTTCCAATTTTAAGGTTGAAGTCTATAGCTGCAATTATTCCATTTTGATTTGAGCAGGGTCGGGTTCCAAAATGTTCTAGTTTCATGATGTTATCTTCTGCATTATCTGTATCACCAAAAAGGGGCCATAACCTATTAATTTTATCTTTTTTTACATATAATAATCCATTCCCCAGTGGTGCTCCTAGCCATTTATGTAAACTTGAGGCATAATAATCACATCCAATATCTGAAATGTCCATATCCACATGACTAAATGAATGGGCACCATCAACAATTGTTTCAATACCTCTTTCTTTAGCTTTTCTACAGATTTCTTTTACAGGGAACACCTGACCATTTAAAAAAACCATGTGCGATACAAGAAGAACTTTTGTTTTTGCAGATATAGCATTGATAATAAGATCAACTATTTGCTGTTGACTTTCTGGATGAATAGGAACATCTACAATTTGAACTTTAGTTCCAAATCTTTTTTCTCTCATATCTAGAGCTTGAATCATGTTTGGATATTCTAGGTTAGTTCTTAGTATTTCTTCTCCTTTTTGTAGTTTAATACCCTGAATAATAATGTTCATTGATTCAGTTGTATTTCTGGTAAGACAAATTTCTTCATTACTAACTCCTGAGTACTTAGCTAGATCTGTACGCACCTTTTCTCTAAGCTCATTTTGACTTGTTCGCATATAGTATGAGGGAGACTCATTGATTTCATTAACAAAATCTATCCAATAATTTTTTACAATTTCTGGGGAGGGACTAAAATAGCCTGATTCTAGATTTATAAAATCTTTATTTTGATGGTATAATTTAGTTATTGAGTTCCAATAATTTTCATCAACTAAGGTATCCAAATTTTTTTGGGAATTATATTTTGATATTTTACTATAATTCATTGATATAAGTGGAAATAGACTACCAATAGCAAATGATTTATTTATAAAATTTCTTCTGGATAATGACATAGTTACAATTTAACAAAAAAAAGGCTAACAAAATGTTAGCCCTTTTCTTAACTATAAAGATATGTGAATTTTAGTTCACTGTTACTGGTAAAGCGGCACCTGTAAAGTCACCAACTTTAGCGCTAGGAACACTAGCTCCAAAAGCTTCATTAATAGCAGCAATAAACTTATTTGCAACAAGAGCATAACCCCTTGCATTTGGATGTATACCATCAGTTGACCACATTCCAGTTGGTGGAGCAAAGTCATAAGTTACTACTACATTATTGTTTGTGAATGGCGCGGAACCTGCAAGAGATTCATAATAACCATCAAAATCAGCAACAGCAACTCTTCCACCTCCACTTGCAGCTACAGCAGCAGCTATAGCACCATTAAAGGTTTTTCTAGCAATTTCAAACTCCATAAGTTCTGCACCAGTTAAAAAGTACTGATCGCTTAAAGGGTATGATACTCCCCAAACAGCAGTAGGCATTGAAGGACTAATTGGTAATCCTAATACAGCTTGTGCTGATAATGGAAGAATTTCTCCAGCAGCAGCATGTCTTGCTATTCTATATGGTTCCAACATTGCTCTAGTTGGAGCATCAAGTTGTCCAGCACCTACCATCCCGTCCCAATAAGGTCCAAGGTCAGTAAGGTTTTCATCATTAACAAGTGCAGCATTAGCTCCAGCAGACCAACCTAATTGTCTTGCAGTAGCTTCTTGAGCTGTTATTGCGCCTCCAGCAGCTAAACCATTAACTGTTTGATTATAACCACCTGCAAGTGCAGCTAAAGATGCTAGTGTTGCAGCATCATCCGTTGCATTAAGAGGAATTATTGCATTAGCAGGAGCTACAGTAGCAGAAATAAACTGAAAATAAGGAGAAGCTAATATATCTGGTACAGTACCTACAACACCCTTCCATGCAGGGTTGAGTGTTAGCATTGCGCCAAGCGCTTGACCATAGTAAGCTCCTAAAGTAGCAGCATCAGGTTTTGGTACTTGTGCAGCATCACCTCCTCTTGCAGCATATCCTATAAAGTCAGAATGTCCTAACCAAGACATAAAGAATGAAGCTCCGGAACCGATAAATTGTCCTAAAGGACTTACGGTTGCACTTGAAGCATCAAATCTAGCAAAAAATGAATTGTATGCTGGATTAGCAGGAACATTAGGTCCTCCAGCAGCTGGTGTTAAATACATAGCTAAAACAGAATTAGGAAAGGCAAAATTATTTAGCCCTGCTTTATCTCCTGAATAAGGAGTTAATACAGAGGCTATATCACCCTCAGTAAAACTAATTCCAATTGCTCCAGTAGAAGCACTTTGTGTTAAGTATGTTCTACCTTGATCATCAGCTGTTCCAGGAACCCCATCAGGGCCTGAACCTAAATAACCATTTGCAGAATTAATATCTGGTTGGTTAAAAGTTGTTGAACCACCTGCATAAGAAAGTTGATTTGATAGCATTCTACCTAAAGAATGTGTTTGTCCAAAATCGTGAAGAGCTCCATCCATGAAACCCGCAGTAAAGCTTCCTCCAATAGTTGCAAACTTCGTAAAGTCAGCGCTTCCACTTGAACCACTTGGAGAACTACTCCCTGCCGATGGGAAAGGAGATAACTCAGTCATTTCTTGTTCACACGAAATACCTATAAATGAAAATATAGTTGTTAGTAATATATATTTGAAATTTTTCATATTTATCAATTTATTAGTTTAAGAATTCGTCAAATGTTAAAGATAGATAGAAGGTCTTTCCTACGAAAGGTCCTCCAGCTCTAGTCCTATAATCATTATTTCCAATACCAATATGATTTCCACCTAACTTAATAATTGTTTTAATGCTCTCAACTTTATAGTTGACCTGTGCATCAAAAGAACCATAAGCAGGAATATTCATATTTGCGAAAGTACTCTGATATAAAAATTCATCTTGGAATCTTAAACTAGCAGAAAATCCAAAGTTTTTGAATAATTCTCTATTTCCAAAAGTGAAAGAATACATATTTTCAGGAGTATTAAAGTAAGATAGAAAAGTACTGTTTTCACTAGCATAGTCTATCTCCTCAGTCATAAAGTTATAGTTACCAACTAATGTGTAACCAAGACCTAAATCAAGAGTTAATCCTACTCCAATTCCCCATGCTTGAACTTCGTCCTTACTATTACTATTTAAAGCAAAAATAGAACCAGCAGGCAATGGGTTACCTTTATGAGTTGTTGGAAGTTTAAGAGCAACATTTTCTCCACCTTCAAAATCAGTGTAGAAAGTTTTAAAATAGTTGATATCTGCAAGCAGAACACCTCCAATTACACCTTTATATCCAATTTCATAAGCAGATAATTTTTCAGGTTTTATATAATCTACATACATTTCTGTAAGTAAACTTGCATTTCCTCCAACAGGAGTTCCTGCAGCATCTAGAATACCTCCAGATTGTAAAAATGCTTGATAAGAAGCAGCGCTCCATGCACCACCTTCCATAACACCATATCTTTCAGCATTAGCTTTTGCTGTACCAAGAAGAGTAGATGTTCCAGTAGGGAAGTATATGAATTGTGATTGCGTATCAGGATTTCTAAATCCAGTTTGATAGTTAACTCTTATGTTACTATTTTTTCCGAATGAATAAACAAGAGCTAATCTAGGAGTAACATTTCCTTCATAGTTCTGATTTTTATCATAACGTAAGGATCCTGTAAAGTTTAAGCCATCAACAATTTCTGTGTTTATTTGACCAAAAGCTCCCCATTCTCCAATAGATATTCTTTCGTTAACTCCATCTCCATCATAATCTTCATTAAATATTGTTCCTTCAGTGAAAATACTATAGTTTCTATAGTTAGCACCTACAAGTAACCAATCTGCAAGATCATAATTAATTTCAGCATGTGTTAATTTAGAATTATCGAAAAATCCTGAACCTCCACTTGGTAAACCTTCACTAGGCGTTTGGAATCTACCAGCCATTACAGCATCTCTTACTGCATTATACTCTGCTGAACCAATAGCAGGAATACCTGCATCAGCTTGAGATCTAGCAAAATTATGAGCTGCAACTACATCCCCAGCTGGGTATGGAGTATATCCTTGCATAGCAACAATATAACTTTGTATATATGTAGGAACCCATTGTGTTGCACTAGGTGAAAATGCTTCATTCATAATTGCTCCAAGAGCCCCTATGTTGTAAGAGTTTCCAGCATCAGTAACTGATTGATAGACTTTAAAGTCCATTCTATCACTTTTTAAGGTTAACTTATAAAATTCTTGACCGAAATCTCTAAGCGCATATTTCTGTGTACCAGTATATATGGTATTACCACCACCTTTTCTGTACAGTAATGATGCTTCTAAATTATCATTTACTCTATAGTTAAGGCCAATATCATATTTCATGTTTTTAGCTTCATTATTATCAAGTAATGATTCTTCTGGAAGACCAGTTCTTCTTAAATCCAATACACCAAATGAAGCATATTGAGCTCCAGCTAATGCTCCAATTGGAAGAACAATCTGTGTTTCATCACCATGAAGGTTTAATCCATTAAAGTTTGGCTGACCTGAAAGATCTACAGTACTACCTGTATTTTCAGCATTAGTTGTATAATCATTAGCAATCCAGTCCTCAGCTAAGTCATATGAGAAGTTAACTTTTATAGCTAATTTGTCATTGATAGCTTTAGCGTAACGAAGATTATATTTAGCATAAGGATTTTTATCATTATTTCCTCGTGCAGATTGTGTAAACCCTTGCATTACTTGAACTGAAAGTCCTTGATATTCAAAAGGACTTTTACTAGACATTAACATTGTACCGTTGTATGCATTTGGTCCGTATAATGCAGACGATGCTCCAGGGACAATCTCAATGCTTTCTAAATCTAGTGGATTAATACCAACAAGATTTCCAGTAGGAAAGTTTAGAAGTGGAGCTGATGTATCCATTCCATCTACAAGCTGAACAAATCTAGTATTTGCATCTGTAGCAAATCCTCTAGTATTAACAGCAGCAAAATTTAAACTTCCACGACTTACCTTGATTCCTTTTATATGTTCAAGTTGATCCATAAAATCAGCAGTAGCTGTATTTTGGATATCTAGTAAGTCCATTTTTTCTATAGTTACTGGTGCTCTAAGTATACTTTGTTCTACTCTAGAAGCTGAAATCACAACTTCTTGCCCAAGTAAAACATCTTCAGACATTGTTATGTCTAAATTAGATACATTAGATGAAACATCAACTTCTTGAGTTCCGTAACCAACAATAGAAAAGACTAATGTTAATGGTGTCTCATTAACATTTAAAGTAAAGTTTCCATCTCTATCTGAGATAGTACCTTGTACCTTACCTTTAACTATTATATTTACTCCAATCAAAGCACCGTTTTCATCGGATACACTACCAGATATAGTAGTACTCTGAGAAAATGAGTAATTTGAAATTGTAAATAATAGAAAAAGGCAGATTAATTTCTTTACAAAATTATTCATACACTTTATAGTTTTTGGTTAAAAATAGTTAGTTAGTTATAAGACTAACAATGTAAAATAACGAAATTTTAGATATTTAGGTTTATTTATCAGAGTTATTTTTGAGGTAGTCAATGAGCTTTTCACATAGAATATTCGTCTCTTTTGACATGAATTCATCACCTGTAGAATTAAGAATGCTTTGACTTAAACCACCTATACAATCGACATAAAATTTTTTCATATCATCAGTTTTCATCTTTTTAGTCCAAAGATTTATGCTTGGAGTATTTTTTTTATTATCATCCCATAATGATAGACTTATAGCTTTTGTATCAGATAATTTATTGTTGGAACTGTCTTCAGCATTCCATTCTATTTTTTCAGGTATATTATCTTTATCAAGACTTACTAAAAATTTAATTTCTGATTTTTTCATTTTTTATTTATAATTTTTATTGTTTGGATTTTATCTTTTTTTAGTTGATTTTTTAGCTCTGCTAAATTCTTAAATTTCTTTTCATTACGTATTTTTTCTATAAATTCAATTTTAATTTTTTTATTATAAATGTTCGAATTAAAGTCAAAGATATGAACTTCAAATCTTTTGTCTTTTCCATTTACTGTTGGTCTATATCCAACATTAAGCATTCCTAAGTATTTTATTTTTTTAATTTCAATTATTATAGCATATACTCCATCTCCAGGGATAAGTTTTTTAGAGTTCTCAATATTTATATTAGCTGTTGGGTAATTTATTTTAGATCCTATTCCATCACCTTTAATTACTTTACCCTTTAAAAAGTAATTATATCCAAGCATCTTAGATGCTTTTTTTATATTTCCTTCTATTAGGTTCTCTCTAATTAAAGAAGAACTTATTTCAATTTCTTTATTTATTTGTTGCTTACTTATTTCTTGAATTTTAAACTGATAAAGATTTTTATTATTTTTTAAATAATTATAATTTCCTTCTCTATTATTACCAAAATTATGGTTGTATCCAATAACTAGTTTGTCGATTTTTAATTTTTTAGATAAAAAATTAATCGTAAAGTCTTTAGCAGTTATTTTAGCAAATTCTTTTGTGAATTTTATAACATATAATAAGTCGATCCCAATACTTTTTAAAATATTTTCTTTTTCTTTCATTGTAGAAAGAAGTTCTATTTTTTTATTTTTTCCTAGTACAATTCTAGGGTGAGGCCAAAAAGTAATAACCATACTTAAACCTTTATTTGATTTAGCATTTTTTACAATAGAAGTTAAAATTTTTTTATGACCAAAGTGTATACCATCAAAATAACCTATAGTAGCAACGATGTATTCATTTTTATTAAATGATATATTATTATTTAATACTTTCAATTTTTTCTTTATTTATATTTTCTATCATTTCATCTATTTTTAGAGCATTATTAACATTGAAATTTCCAATTTTAGTTCTTCTTAATTTACCTAAATAAGCTCCACATCCTATTTTTTTTCCAAAATCTCTAGCAATAGATCTGATATAAGTTCCTTTTGAGCATTTAATTTTAAAGTTTACTTCAGGCATACTTATTGAAGTTATATCAAAATCAAAGATCTCAATTTCTTTTTTTTTAAGTATTACTTTTTCATTCTTTCT